>WNGB01000126.1_pt1 | contig 137283 bp, 106 predicted proteins | sample 5400681 | NCBI WGS metagenome assembly WNGB01 (sample SAMN13153367, study PRJNA577476) | soil metagenome | isolation source: 115 cm soil or saprolite under grassland replicate 2 | place: USA:California | collected 2016-06-15
AAGGAGAGCTGCGGCTCCAGGGCGCCGGAGGCCAGGGCCGTCCGCTCGTGGACCGCCACGTCCGCCGGCTGGACCGTCAGGGCCGGGAGCGCCGCGGCGCGTCCGTCGAGGGCGGCCCGGTAGAGCTCCGCCAGCTCCGCGAGCCAGACGCCCAGCGACGCGCCGTCGAAGACGATGTGGTGCACCACCCAGAGCAGCCGGTGCTCGCAGGCCGACAGGCGCATCAGGGTGGCACGGGACAGGGGTCCCCGCTGCAGATCGAACGGCCGATGCGCCTCGATCCTCGCGATGCGGTCCGCCTCGGATTCCCGGAGCGGCGACGGGAGGCTGGAGAGGTCGACGAGCCACCCCGGATTGAAATCCGGGGCTGGAAATGGCCGTCCCTGATGGGACGGAGAAGCCTGATCCGCATCGCCTCCGTCCTGGAGGGACGGCCATTGGTAGCCCCGGATTTCAATCCGGGGGCGTTGCACCGGCCGCCCCTCCAGCTCGGGGAGGCTGGTACGCAAGGCTTCATGCCTCGCTTCGATCCCTGCCAGGGCGGCAGCGAGAGCGGGGAGGGAGAGGGCGCCGCTCCACCGCAGCTCCAGCGGAATGTTGTAGGTGGCGGATCCGGGCTGGAGGCGGTCGAGGAACCAGAGGCTCTCCTGCGCGATCGAGGCGGGCGGCGCGGCATCGCGCGGCACCGGGCGGATCGCCTCGGCTCCGGCGGCGGAGCGCAGCGCCTCGGCGAGGCCCGCCACGGTGGGGGTCTCGAACAGGCGGCGGAGCGTGAGGTCGGCCCCGAACGTCTCGCGGATGCGGGCCACCAGGCGGGCGCCGAGCAGAGAATGGCCGCCGAGGGCGAAGAAGTCGTCGTGGATCCCCACCCGCTCGCGCCCCAGCTCCGCCGCCCACAGCTCCGCCAGGGTCTCCTCGATCGGATCGCGCGGCGCCTCCGTCTCCCCTTCGGGCGCGGCCAGGGTGGCGCGGGCCGCGAGCGCGCGGCGGTCCAGCTTGCCGTTGCCGGTAAGGGGGAGCGCCTCCAGGGGCACGAAGGCGGAGGGCACCATGTAGGGCGGCAGCGTGGCGGCCAGGTGCTCGCGCAGCTCGCGGACCCCGGGGACCTCACCGCCTGCCGGCACCACGAAGGCGACCAGGCGTCGGCCCACCACCGGGTCTTCCACAGGCAGCACCGCCGCGCCGCGCACCCCCGGGTGGAGCGCCAGGGTCCGCTCGATCTCTCCCGGCTCGATGCGGAAGCCGCGGACCTTGACCTGCTCGTCGATCCGCCGCAGGAACTCCAGCTTGGTTGATCCCATCGAGCCGCCCACCCGCCAGCGCGCCAGGTCGCCGGAGCGGTAGAGGCGGCTCCCGGGAGCGCCGAAGGGGTCGGGAACGAATTTCTCGGCCGTCGGCCCGGGGCTCCCGAGATACCCGCGCGCCAGGCCCGGTCCGCCGAGGCAGAGCTCGCCCGGAGCCCCCGCGGGCACCGGCCGGAAGAGCCGGTCGAGGAGGACGATCCGCGTTCCCGCGATCGGCCGGCCGAGGGACGGCAGCCGGCCCATCGGGTCCTCGGGCGCGATGATCCCCGAGGTCGCGAGCACCGTGGTCTCGGTGGGCCCGTAGTCGGTCCACACCTCGAACGGCAGATCGGCCGGCGGCCGCTTGCGCACCCGCTCGCCGCCGGTCAGGAGATGCCGCAGGCGCGACGGCCGGCGCAGCGCCGGGCCGAGATCGAGCAGCGCCTCGTAGAGCGCCGTGGTGACGAAGAAGTGGGTGATCCCTGATGCGATCAGCCAGTCCCAGAGGAGGACCGGCGCGCTGCGGACCTCGTCCTCGACCGGCAGGTGCACTCTCGCGCCGTTGGCGAGCGGGACCCAGAGGTCGATGATCGAGCCGTCGAACCCCTGGCCGGAGAGATGGGGGACCGCGTCGTCGGGACCGATCCCGAAGCGCTCCTCGTGCCGCTCGACGAACGCGCGCAGCGCTCCGTGGGAGATCTCGACCCCCTTGGGCACCCCGGTCGAGCCCGAGGTATAGATGATGTAGGCCAGGTTGTCGGGCAGGACCTCCAGCGGCGGCGGGTCCGCGCGCTCGTCGCTCACCTCGTCGAGGAAAACGAGCCGCGAGGAGAGCAGCGGGAGCGTCGCGGACAGACCGCGCTCCGTGAGCAGCACCCGGGCGCCGGCGTCCTCGGTGAGGCGGGCGATCCGCTCCGGGGGAAAGACGGGCTCCAGGGGCACATACGCGCCGCCGGCTTCGAGCACGGCGAGAAGACCGACGATCGTCTCGGGCCGGCGCTCGGCGAGGACGGCCACCTTCACGTCCGGCCCCACTCCCAGAGAGCGCAGGTGCCACGCCAGCCCGTGCGCCCGGCGGGCCAGCTCGCCATAGGTGACCGAGCGGCCGCCCTGGCGGAGCGCGAGGGCCTCCGGCGCCGCGGCGGCCTGCGCCGCGACCCGGGCGGGGATCAGCGGACGGACGGACGGCACCTCGGAGCCGGCCCACTCGTGGAGGACCTGGATGCGCTCGGCCTCGCTCCAGGGGAGGACCTCGCCCGCGCGCTGATCCGGCCCGGACGCCAGGGCCGCGGCCAGGTTGCACACCCAGCCGGTCATGCGGACCGCGGTGGCCTCCTCGAACAGGTCGAGGTCATAGAAGAGAGACGCCCGCAGCGCGCCGCCGACCTCCGCCGCCACCAGCGTCAGATCGAACTGCCCGGGGAGGACGGGCAAAGCCAGCGATTCGAGGACCAATCCACTCAGGTCGAGGCGAGCTCCCGACTCGTTGAGCGCGAAGGCGGCGAGAGCCTCCTCCTCGCGCCGCGGAGACTTCTGGAGCGCGAATGCCGCCTGGAAGAGAGGCGTCCGGCCCGGATCGCGCTCGGGCTGGAGCCGCTCGACGAGAGCCGGGAAGGGGACCTCCTGCGCGAACGCGTCGAGGACCGACCGCCGCGCCCGGTCGAGGAGCGTCGCGAAGTCCGGATCGTCGTCGACCCGCGACGGGAGGACGACCGTGTTCACGAAGTAGCCGACCTCCCCTGCGAGCGCCGCGCGGCTCCGCCCCGAGGTCGGAGCGCCCACCAGCAGCCGCTCCTGGCCGGAAGCGCGGTGGAGCAGCGTCTCGTAGACCGCCAGAAGGGCCGCGAAGAGGGTCGTCCCCCGCTCGCGCGCCAGGACACGCAGCCGCTCCGCTGTCTCGCCGTCGAGAGCGAACGGCACCGCCGAGGCTCGGTGCCGAGGCTGGGCCGGGCGGGGGCGATCCGTGGGGATCTCGAGCACAAAGGGATAGTCGGCGAGCCGGGACCGCCAGGAGTCCAGATCCCCTGGGTACACATTCCCCCTCTCCCGCTCCGCGGGGGAGGGGGCCAGGGGGAGGGGGCCCACCATCACCGCCAAAGACCAGAAATCCGCGATCAGGTGGTGGATGACCAGCAGGAGCGTCCGCTCGCCGCCCGGAGACTCAAACACGCGGACGCGCAGCAGCGGTCCGCTCTCCAGATCGAAGGGGCGGAAGACCTCCGCCTCGATCCTCCCCTCCCCCGCCGCCTCGATCCGGAAATCGACCTCCGCCGCCTCATGGATTCGCTTCACCGGCTCGCCGTCCTCGACGTGGAAAGTGGTCCGCAGCGCGGAGTGGCGGTCCACCAGGGACTGGAAGGCGTGGCGCAGGGTGTCCAGGTCGGCGCCGGGTTGAATGCTCGCGGCGCCGGCGATGTGGTAGGCGGGGCTGGCGGGTTCCAACTGCTGCAGGAACCACAGGGCTCGTTCTCCGGGGGATAACGCCGTCCCCCCGCCCGTTCCCGTCCCGAAACGATCGTGATCACGGGGAGGGAGAGACGCCCCGACGTTGGTGAAGGCGGCAGGTTGGTGGTCCGGGACTGGGGCGTCTCTACGGGACCGTATTGTGTCGGCCAGGGTCTCGAGGCTGGGGGATTCGAGGAGGGTCGACAGGGGCAGGTCGATCCCCTGGGTCGTCTCGATGTCGTGGGCCAACTCGATGGCGGCCAGGGAATCGATGCCGTGCCGGGCCAGGGGCTCCCGCGGATCGACGTCGGCGGGTGACAGGCCCAGGCGGGCGGCGACACGGGTACGCAGCCAGGCGGCAAGGTCCTGCGGCTCTTCGTCGGATTCGAGGAGGGTCTCGTCCGCGGTTCCGGCCCGCCATTCGGCGATGGGGTGCAGGCGGCCTTCGAGGAAGAGGCGGCGGCAGAGGTGGCGCTGGACCTTGCCGCTGGTGGTCTTCGGCACGGTCCCCGCCTTCACCAGGACCACGGCCGCCATGGGGATCTCGTGCTCCTCGGCGAGCGCCTGGCGCACCCTCCCCAGGGCCTCCTGCGCCTCGGCGGTCCGCCGCGGATCGATCTCCTGCACCAGCGCGGCGCTCTCGCTCCCGGTCCCCTCGACCGGGAACGCCGCTCCCGCTCCGCCGCGCAGGGCCGGATGGGACGCAGCGGCCGTCCACTCCAGATCCTGCGGATAGTGATTGCGCCCGCGGACGATGATCAGGTCCTTGATCCGGCCGGTGACGAACAGCTCGCCGTTCTGGAGGAAGCCGAGATCCCCGGTGCGCAGGAAGTCCCTCCCGGGCCGGCCGGCGATCCGGGCGTGGAACGTGGCCTGGGACAGCTCCGGGCGATTCCAGTAGCCCATCGCCACGCTGCCGCCCGAGACCCAGATCTCCCCCATCTCTCCGGCGTCCTTCTCCTCGCCGGTTTCCGGATCGGCGATCGCGATCTCCAGGCCGAGCCCGGCCGGACCGCAGCCCACGAGGGGGCTCCGCACCGTGGGCGGCTGCGGGCGCGACCGGCCGGAGACGATCAGCGTCGCCTCGGCCAGGCCGTAGCAGGGGAAGAACGCCTCGGAGCGGAACCCCACCGGGCCGAAGGAGTCAGAGAACGCCGCCAGCGTCTGGGCGCGCACCGGCTCGGCGCCGTCGAACGCCACCCGCCAGCTCGACAGGTCCAGCCCCTCGATCTGCTCGGGCGTCACTTTGCGCGCGCACAGGTCGTAGGCGAAATCGGGCGCGCCGCTTGTGTGCGCCCGGTACTTCGCGATCGCGCGCAGCCAGCGCACCGGCCGTTGCAGGAACGCGACCGGCGCCATCAGCACACAGGCGGCGCCCACCCAGAGCGGTTGCAGCAGACCGCCGATCAGCCCCATGTCGTGATAGATCGGCAGCCAGCTCACGAACGTCGACCGCTCGTCGTGCCCGCAGGCCTCGCGGATGACCTCCTGGTTGTGCGCCAGGTTGCCGTGCGAGACCACGACCCCCTTGGGGTCCGAGGTCGAGCCCGACGTGTACTGGAGAAACGCGATCGTCTCCGGCCCGATCTCCGGCTCCTGCCACTCGGCGGGAGCGTCGGGAAGGGATTCCGTCACGATCACCTCGCAGTCCGCGAGCCCCGGCAGCTCCTCATGGAGAGACGCCACGCGCTGCGCCAGGGCCTCCGTGGTCAGCACGAAGCGGGGCGCGCAGTCCTCCAGGATCGCCTTGAGCCGCGGCTGCCCGCGTCCCGGACGGGACGGAGCCGGGGGATAGGACGGCACCGCGATGACGCCGGCATAGAGGCAGCCGAAGAAGGCGGCGACAAAGTCGAGGCCGGGGGGATAGAGGAGGAGGGCGCGAGCGCCTGGAGCCTTCTGGAGGACCGCCGCGATCGACCGCGCCTTCCGGTCCAGCTCCCCCACCGTCAACCGGGCGCTCTCCTCCTCGCCGTTCTGCAGGAAGACGTAGGCCAGGCGGTCCGGCTCCGTGCGGGCTCGGTCCCGCAGGCGTTGGACGAAGGTCGATGCGGCAATGGCCACGGGTCAGCTCCGCGCAGTCATCTCGATCCGGCCGTCCGGGAGCCAGCGCGCCCTCTCCCCGGTCGGAGACAGATCTCCGTAGACCCCGATCGGCGCCGGCCGGCCGGCTCGATCCAGGAGATCGACGCCCGCGGCGTCCGACCATTCGCGGATCGCGTGGCGCTCCCCTTCGGAGAGCAGCGGAAGGTCCCAGATCCGGGCGTCCGGATCGGCCAGCGCTCCTCCCAACAGGATACGGAACGACTGCTTGAAACGGTCGATCGTCGTGGGGTGCCAGAGGTCGGTGTCGTACTCCCAGAGGCCGGAGATCCTGTGCTCGCCGTCCCAGAAAAGGGCGACCTGGGTCTCGAACTGTGTCCTCCGGGCATCCACCCGGTAGAGCCGCACGTCGAGGCCGGGCACGACCGATCCGGAGATCTTCGGCGGATAGAGGAAGAGAAAGACAAACTGGGTGAACGGCAGGAAGCGCGGCGCCACCCGGGAGTCTGCGGGACCGTGAACCGCCTCGACCATCAGGCCGTAGGGCAGGTCGTTGTGCGCCTGGGCCGCGATCACGGCGTCGCGCACCCGCTGGAGCGCCTCGCGGAAGGTAGGGTTGCCCGAGAGGTCGACCGGCATCGGGACCTGGTTCAGGTAGAACCCCAGGAGGCCGTCCACCAGCGCCTCGCGGTAGGTCATCGGCGTGCCCACGGAGAGCCGCTCCTGGCCGGAGAGGCGGACGAGGAGGACGTCGAACACGGTCAGGGCCGCCGCGAACATCGTCACACCCTCGCGCTGCGCGAGGGCGCGGAGGCCGTCGACCTGGGCGCGCGCGATCTCGAACGGACGCCGCTCCCCCTCGAAGCGCTGCGCGGGCGGGCGCGGCCGGTCGAGCGGGAAATCGAGCGGGTCGGGGAGGCTCGCGAGCCGCTCGCGCCACCAGGCCCTGCGGTCCGCCACGAGCCCCAAGTCGGACAGCCGCCGGCGCTGCCAGACCGCGAAGTCCGCCTGCTGGAACGGCGGCGCCGGCAGCTCGGGTGGCTTGCCGGTGACGAAGGCGGCGTAGCAGGCGATCAGCTCCGCCTCCATGTTGAAGATCGACAGGTGGTCGTTGATCGTGTGGTGGAGGGCGAAGGGGCGGATGTAGTCGTCGTCCTCCACCTGCACCAGGAACATGCGGAAGAGCGGCAGCTGCTCCAGGTCGAAGGGCTCCCGCAGGGCCGCCGTCACGTCGCGCGCGGCCTCGGCCTCCCGCCGCTCGTGGGGGAGCCCGCGCAGATCGATCACCGGCACGTCGACGCGCAGCTCGGCCGCCACGTCCTGCACCGGCCGGCCAGCGACGTCATGGAAGGTGGTGCGCAGGCTCTCGTGGCGGCGCACCACCTCGTTCACCGCGCGGGCGAAGGCGGCCACGTCGAGCCGGCCGCGGAAGCGGTTGCCGGCCACGATGTTGTAGAGCGGGCTCGTCGGATTCCTCCGCTGGTTGCGCCACAGCCGCTCCTGGTCGAACGAGAGGAGCCACGGCCCGGGCATCGACCGGGGCGGCACGGCCGGCTCGTCCTTCTTCTTGAGCGCCAGTTCGACGAGGGCGCGCTGGGCCGGCGTGAGCGAGGCGAGGCGCCCGGAGAGATCGGTCACGCCGTCTCCCCGAGCGTCTGGAGCTCCTGCGCGAGGCGCGCCTCGGCCTCGGCCGCGGAGAGCGACTCGATCTCGGCGAGCAGGCGCTCCAGCTCCGCCTCCTCGCTGACCGGGCGCGACTGCTCGACGCGGAGCGCGAGCCCGGCGACGGTGGACGTCTCCAGGAGCGCCGCCATCGGCAGGTCGGTCCCCAGGACGGCGTTGGCCCGGGTGACGATCTGGATGGCGAGGAGCGAGTTGCCGGCCAGCTCGAAGAAGTTGTCCTCGACGCCGACGCGGTCGAGGCCGAAGCACTCGCTCCAGATGCGGGCCAACACCTCCTCGGCCTCGGTCCGCGGCTCGACGTAGGGGACCGTCAGGTCGGGCCGCGGGTGGGCCGTACCCGGGGCCGCGCTCTCGCCGAGCGAGCCCGTATCGAGGGAGTCGAGCTGGGCGGACAGGGCTTCCAGATCCTGGGTCGAGACCACGACCTGCGGCAGGCCGCCGGCCGCGATGCGGTCGAGGCTCGCGAGGAGCTCGGGCGCGGTCAGGCCGTAGGTCGCCAGCATGGCGTGGAGATGCTCGGCCACCGCGGGGTCGGGCGCGGTCACCACCTGCCAGCGGAAGAAGCCCCAATCGATCGCCTGCGCCGGCAGTCCGAGGGCGGCGCGGCGCCAGGCCAGGGCATCGAGGAACGAGGCCACGGCGCTCCCCGTCGCCTGGCCGAAGCCGCCGGTCACCGCCGTGTTCGAGCCGAAAAGAAGGAAGGCATCGAGCGGCAGGTCGCGCGTGGCCGCGGCGAGGGCCAGGGTGCCGCGCACCTTGGGTGCCAGGGCCTGCGCGGCCTGATCGCGGGTGGTCCACAGGAGCAGGGCGCCCGCCGGATCGGCCTCGGCCTGGACGACCCCGTGGAGGGCGCCGAAGCGCTCGCGTGCCCGGCCCACCGCCCACTCGGCGCGGCCCGGCCGCGCCAGATCGGCCGGCAGGAGGAGCACCTCGGCGCCGGCGGCCTCCAAGGCCAGGATGCGGCGCAGGCGCCCGCCTTCCTCGTCGCCCTCGTCGCGCGCGCCGATCCACTGACCCCAGCGCTCGCGCGGCGGCGCGTCCTCGGGGACGACGAGAGCGAGACGGGCTCCGGCCGTGCGGACCAGGTGCTCGGCCACGGTCACCCCGGCCTCTCCGAGCCCGCCGGCGATCAGCCACGCTCCGCCGCGCCGCAGCCCGGCGCCGGCCTCGGCCGCCGGCAGGGCGATCCGCCGGAAGCGGCGCTCCCAGCGATGGCGTCCGCGCAGGGCGGTCACCGGGCTGCCGGGTCCGCCGGCGAGCTCGGCGGCCAGGCGTGCGGCGAACGACACCGGCTCTTCCGAGGGGAGATCGACGACGACGCAGCGCACGTGCGCCACCTCCTGGGGGAGCACGCGGCAGATCCCCAGGAGCGTCGCCTTGGCCGGCAGCACGGTTTCGTCGCCGGTGACGTCGAAGAGGCCGTTCGAGACCACCGTCAGGCGCAGCGGTGCGTGGAGCCCCGCCTCGCCGAGAGCCTGAGCGAGACCGAGCAGGCTGTGGAAGCCCGCCTCCTCCGCCTCCTCGGGCGACGGCTCGGCCCCCGTCAGGCTGCCCAGGTGGACGATGCGGGCCGGCAGCTCGCCGCGCGATTTGAGGTCGCGCAGGAGGACGCGGAGATCCGCCGGAAGAGAGGCGGTCTGCACGGTCTCGCCGCGCGCCTGGAGCTCCACCGCGAGGCGCTCGCCGACCCCCAGGGAATCGAGCAGCAGGAGCCACGGACCGGCCGGTCCTTCCTGAGCACCAGCGATCGCGGGCACGCGCTCCCAGACCGGAGCGGAGAACCAGTCGTCCTGCGGCAGGCGCGCGGCGGCCTCGACCGCGACGGGGCGGACGGCTCCCGCCTCGATGAAGAAGCGGCGACGCTCGAAGGGATAGGTCGGCAGCGGCACGCGGCGCCGGCTCTCGCCGGACACGAACGCCGCCCAGTCGGGCCTCACCCCGGCGAGCCAGAGGCGGCCGAGGGCATCGAGGAGGAACCCCTGATCGGAGACCTCCTCGCGGCGGTCGCGCAGCGTCGCGATCTCGACCAGCCCGGCGGGGCGCCGCGGGTGCTGCCGCGCGAGGGTCGCGAGGCTCCGGCCGGGGCCGACCTCCAGGAAGACGCGCGGCCCGCCCTCCGTCATCAGCGCCTCCAGACCGTCGGCGAAGCGCACCGTCGAGGCCAGATGGCGCGCCCAGTACGCGGGATCGGTCGCCTCGGCGTCCGTGATCCAGGTGCCCGTGACGTTGGAGACGAACGGGATCGACGGCGGCGCCAGGGCGATCCCGCGGGCGAGCCGCTCCAGCTCGGCCACCGCCGGCTCCATCATCCGCGTATGGAAGGCGTGGACCGTGCGCAGCCGCCGCGTCGCCACACCGCGCGAGGAGAGCTGCCAGGCCAGGAGCTCGACGGCTCCGGCGGGGCCGCCCACGATCGTCAGAGCCAGGCCGTCGGCCGCCGCGAGCGACAGCTCGGAGCCGAGGAGGGGCGCGACCTCGTCCGCGGGCAGCGGCACCGCGAGCATCGCCCCCTCCGGCAGCGCGTCGACGAGGCGGGCCCGCTCCGCCACGAGAGCGAGGGCGTCCTCCAGCGAGAAGACGCCGGCGAGGCAGGCCGCCACGTACTCGCCCAGGCTGTAGCCGATCATCGCCGCCGGGCGGATCCCCCAGTCGAGGAGCAGCGTCGCCAGGGCGTATTCGACCGAGAAGAGCGCCGGATGGGCGATGCGCGTCCGGGCGAGCGGACCGTCCTCTCCGCTCTCTCCCTCCGCGGAGACCAGGCGCCGCAGGTCGGGACGGGCTGCCGCTCCGGGCGCGCCGGAGGGAGGCTCGCCCGTCCATAGGATCTCGCGCAAATCGAGACCCAGGCGGGGCTGCAGGATCTCGGCGCAGCGGTCGAAGGCGTCGCGGAAGACCGGCTCGCCGCGATAGAGCTCCGCGGCCATTCCCAGGTGGTGGTCCCCCAAACCGGGAAACAGGAACGCGACGCCCGGCGGCTCGGCCCCGGGGTCGCCGGAATCGCCCGTCACCAAGCGCGCCGCATCCCGTCCGGCCAGCAACCGTGCGGCCTCCTCACGGTCGCGGCAGACCAGGGCGCGACGGTGGCGGAACGGCTTGCGCCCCACCCGCAACGTGTGGGCCGCGTCCGCCAAGGTCCCCGCGCGGTCGGGATCGGCGAGCCAGCCGGCGAAGTTGGCCGTGGCAACGTCGAGCGCCTTCGGGCTGCGCGCCGAGAGCACCAGGAGCTGCCAGGGTCGCGAGGGCGCCGGAGCTGGCGCGGCCGGCGCCTCCTCCAGGATCACATGGGCATTGGTGCCCCCGATCCCCAGAGCCGACACCGCGGCGCGCCGCGGCGTCTTCCCCGCCGGCCAGTCGCGCACCGCGGTCGGCACGAAGAACGGGCTCCGGTCCAAGGCCAGCGCCGGATTCGGCGTCTCGAAGCCCAGGCTCGGCGGGATCTGGCCGTGCTCCAGGGAGAGGACGGCCTTGATCAGCCCCGCGACCCCGGCCGCGGCGTCGGTATGGCCGATGTTCGTCTTGATCGAGCCCAAGGCGCAGAAGCCCCGGCGGTCGGTCGAGGCGCGCCAGGCGCGCGTCAGAGCAGCGACCTCGATGGGATCGCCGATCGGCGTGCCGCTGCCGTGGGCCTCGACGAGACCGATCGTCTCCGGCTCGACCTGGGCTACCACCAGGGCCTCGGAGATCACGTCCGCCTGGCTGTCGATGCTCGGCGCCGAGTAGCCGGCCTTGCCGGCGCCGTCGTTGTTGATCACCGAGCCGCGGATCACCGCATGGATCGTGTCGCCGTCGGCGAGGGCGTCCTCCAGCCGCTTGAGCATCACGAGGCCGGCACCGTTCCCCTCGACCAGCCCCTGGGCCTTCGCGTCGAAGGCGCGGCAGTGGCCGTCCGGCGAGCCGATCCCGCCTTCCTCGTAGAGGTATCCGACCCGATGCGGGAAGCTCACGCCCACGCCGCCGGCCAGGGCCATGTCGCACTCGCCGCCCAGGAGCGACTGGCAGGCAAGATGGATGGCGACGAGCGAGGTCGAGCAGGCGGTCTGCACCGCGACGCTCGGCCCCCGCAGGTTCAGCTTGTAGGACGCCTGGGTGGTCAGGAAGTCCTTGTCGTTGAGCATCTTGATCTGCAGGCCGCCGATCTCGGCAAGGAGGTCGGGGCGCGGCAGGAGGTGGAACGCGAAGTAGCTGGTCGAAGCCGCTCCGGCGAAGACGCCGATGCGGCCGGGAAAGGCATGCGGATCGTAGCCCGCGTTCTCGCAGGCCTGCCAGGCGCATTCGAGGAAGAGGCGCTGCTGGGGGTCCATGACCTCGGCATCGCGCGGGGTGATCCCGAAGAATTCGGCATCGAACATCTCGACGCCGTCGAGGATGCCACGAGCCCGGACGTAGCGCGGATTCGCGAGCAGCTCCGGGGAGACACCCGCGGCGGCGAGCTCCTCGTCGGTGAAGCGGGTGATCGCCTCGACGCCGCCCTGCAGGATGCGCCACAGGGCGTCAACATCCGGAGCGCCGGGGAAACGTCCCGCCATCCCGATGACCGCGATCTGATCGAGCGTCTCCATGAATGCCTCTCTTGATCTCTCAGGTGCCGGGCGAGACCTTCACCGCCCCCGGACTGGAACGTGGAAGAGTAGCATGCCCCCTCAGGGCTGCTCCCGGACCCCCCTTGGAAGGAAAGTGCGCCGGGCGGGCGAAAGGGAGTCGGGATTCACTCCCTGGCGATTTCCAACCTCATTTCCACATCCTGGGATCGAACGCGAACGGCTCAGGCTTCCGAAGCCGAATTTCGGAGAAATCGGTGTGCGACGGATTCAGGAGAAAGTTGGTTTCGTGGGGAACCACCACGGATGGAACGGCGAGGACGGCCGTGCGCCCAGAGCGAGCCCAGGCAGTTCCCAGGTGTTTCAAGGAACCCGGACCAGGATAGGTCTGCCAATCCGCAGGCAAGACAGCTGGATCCATCTCTTCGATGGTGATGCGGGAGGGAATCTCGGCAGCGAGCACCACAAGGTCGTCCGGAGCCTCGGACGCTTCGAGATGAACGAAAAGCTCCAGAGCAGCAAGCGACAGTGAGGCTGCGCAATAGACGACGGCGATCCCCTGGTGATTCCAGCGGCCGCCGTAGAGCCTGGCCCCCGCGCCGTCGAAGGCACGATCGGCGAACCGCGCCTTGGTCAGCCGCCAGACTGTCAGTCCAGAGGATGGCCGCCGCCGGCGCTGTGCTCCCCCAGTCAACTGAAGACGCCGTGCTCGATGCGCCCGAGCACCTCTTCCACCTGCTGGGTCCCGGGATCAGTATCGAGCAGACTCAGCGGCGTCTGCCCTCCGAGAGCCCGGTTGGGTGCCTTGAGCCAGCGTGAGGCCTTCTCCTCACTCCCAAGCACATCGACGGTCTCTGCAAGGACCCGCACGAGACGGAAGAGCCGATCCGAGTCGGCCGGGCGAAGGCGCCGCGCCTTCTCGCGTTGGGCAAGTGTGGGAGACGGGAGATCGAGAGCGGATGCCACTTCATCCAAGTCCAGAGAGAATCTGGCCGTCACAGTCTCCAGGACCGAGAAAGGGAGTCCTTCACGGATCTGTTGCTTCAGATCCTCGGACGTCGGCGAGTCCCCACCAACATCCAGACCTCCGAGAACGTCGACGATGACCGCTGAGCCTCTCATAACCTCCCTAGAGTATAGCCCGAGTTTCACTCCCGCGGGTTCAGCACCTCCAGCGCCAGCTTCCAGTCCTGCCCCGGCTGCCGCTTCCAGACCCTCATGTAGGTACCGGACTCGGGCTTGTCTCCCTTCCGCTCGTACGTGCCGTAGACGTAGCCCAAGTCTCCGGCCTTGGCGCTTCCGCCGCCGACCGGCTTCGAGGAGAATGCCCCCTTCTCCTCCGTGAGCTGCAGCGCTGCCGCTTCGAGGCCCACGAACGGCGCATGGTTCTGGCGCAGCAGGCGGACATCCTCGGCGAGAATGCCCTTGTACGCCTCCTCCAGCCCCTTCCCCGCCGCTTCGCCGAGGGAGCGATCGACATCCAGGAGCGCCCCTTCCGCTTCCTTGGGGTCGACCGGCGGGCCGCTCTTCTCCAGCTTCGCCGGATCGAGGGGACCGGGCTCGCCGCCCCGCTTCGGCGCATCCGGCATCGTCGCTCCCATGTCCGCCACGAAGCGCCAGGTGCCGTCCGCCTGCTTGCGCCAGACGGTCGAGAAGGTGCCGTAGATCTTCTTTCCGTCCTTGAAAGCGAGGATGTAGGGCCCCGTGTTCCAGCCGAGGTCGGCCGAGCGGGAGATGTCCGAGAAGGTCGGCCACCATTCCAGCGTGAACTGGGGCGTGGGCCGCTTCTGCCATGCCTCCTTGCCCGGCACCGGGTCCGGGGTGAACACCACGCCGTCGTCCGCGATGAAGGCGAGGAAGGCCTCCTTCGCATTGGCGTCCATCGACTTCTTGGAGAAGGCGCGCTCGGTATTGATGAGGCTCTGGTACTCGGCAGCGAGATCCACCGGCTTCGCGGCCTCCTCCTGGGCGGCGGCGGTCCAGGTGAGGCCCGCGACGATCGCGGCTCCGAAAAAGAACGCTCTCTTCATGGAAGACTCCTTGCTTTCTGCTCTTCGACCGGAACCGCGGAGCCGTCGGGGTACAAGGCCACGACCCGCTCGTCCCGCCAGACGTAGGCCGGCCGGCCGTTGCGCCAGTGCTCGGCAATCGCGGCAGCCGCAGCCTCCTGGATAGCACGCCGGGCCTTGACAATGATGTCCGGCAGCTTCTTTTCGTCGATGGGCTCGCTCATCCCCGCAGCATACCGTGGTCCGGGCCTAGCCCCGTGTCTGCAGCTCCAGCTGCACCAGCCGCATGAAATCCTGGGCGTTGGTGACGACGCCGAAGGCCTGGTGGGTGCCGCGGTCCTTCAGCTTGTTGACCACGAACTCGGTCTGGTCCACGCAGATCGTGGTGATCTCAGAGATCGAGCCGTCCGGCCGGTGGCAGTAGGTCGGCAGCATGTTGCCCGCGGCGATCGCGTGGAGCGCCGTGGCGACCATCACCACCATCGTCGCCCGGGTGGTCAGCTCGCGCATCGCCTCCTGGGAGTCGAGCGCCGAGGCAATGGTCTCCGGCAGCGGCCCGTCGTCGCGGATCGAGCCGCCGAGGACGTAGGGGGTGCCGGTCACGGTCAGCGCGTGCATGATGCCGCTGCTCAAGCGACCGGAGTCGACCAGCGCCTGGATCGAGCCGGCCTTCTTCACCTCGTTGATCGCCCGCATGTGGGTCGTGTGGCCGCCGGCGATCCCCAGGCCGTCGGCGCGCATGCCGAGCGTCGTGCCGTAGAGCGCGGCCTCGACGTCGTGCACCGCCACGGCATTGCCGGTGATCACGCCATGGCAGAAGCCGTTGTGGATCATCCACTCCATGGCCACCCGCCCGCGGGCGTGCACCAGCGCCGGGCCGATCACCCAGAGGATGAAGCCGTCCGCCCCGCGGTTGTGCACGAACTCCCGGAAGATCGCGTCGTAGTTGACCGGCTTCTCGCGGCTCACCTCCGAGGCCATGAAACTGAAGGCCTCGGGGACATGGGTCTCGTCCACCTCGTCGAGAAAGCCGCGCTCCCAGACCAGGACCCCCTCGGAGCCATCCTCCTTGACCGCGACGGCCACCAGGTCCCCCTTGCGGACCATGCGGAACTCCTTGGCGGCCAGCCGCTCGGCCGCGGGGTCCCAGACCAGATGGGCATCCATCCGCGGCCGTTCCGGCATGCGCCAGCGCCCGCCGATCTTCACGTAGGTGGGGTGATTGGTGGTGGACATGAAGCCGTCCGGCAGGACCGTATCCGCGGGAGCGGGCTCGAAGCGGCACTCGGGCGCCGCCGCAAGGCGCGGTTGGGAGAAATCGGGTTCGCGGTACATGGCGGGCCGGGATGGTAGCCGAGGGCGGGCGGGGGTTCAAGGGAGGCTGCTGTCGCGATGCGGTGCTTTTTGAGCAGCTTCCACCAACTCGTCCTGGAATGAGATCCGGGCGTGATGCTCCTTTGCATCTGGATATACGAGACGGCGAAGTAGCCGGTCTGCCACTCGAATCGCCCCTGGCTCTTGTGAGCTTCACCAGCAGATGGACATGGTCCGGCATGCCGCCGGGTCGCGATAGCAGACATTGCGCAGGAAGTCGCCGAGAGCCTTCTCGTACTCCTCCAGAGGCAGGGCACCCGGCCGGCGGATGACCGGAGCCAGCTTCGCGCAGAGCGCCGGGTCCTTGGGAAGCACCGGCCCCGGCTGCTCGGCCGAGCAGGAAGGCTGGGCGGGGCAATCAACGCGTCGATGCCGCCTCGGCAACCCGCTTTCGGCCGGCGGACTTCCACGTCATGGATGGCCGCTTGCCCGCGGCGGCGCACTCCTGAAGATAGTGGTTGATGAGTGTCTGGTAAGGGATCGCCAGATCCTCCGACAGCTCCTTGAAATAATCGAGGGTGGGGACATCCAGGCGAATCGTGACCTGCTTCTTCAGGCGCTTGGCGTATGGATTCCGGCGAGCCCCGGTGAAGTCGTAGCTCTTTCTCATGAGCGGGTCCTCCTCTTGTACTGTTCTCGCTCCGACCGGTCGGCCTTGCGTGCGGAGATGATGCGGATCACATCGTTGGCTTCCCTGTAGCAGTGGCACACGACAAGTGTACGAAGCCGCGAGCTCAAATCAAGCAGAAGGAAGCGGTCCTCCTCCTCGGAGTGCTCTGGATCGGCAACGAGGAGAGCGTCGTCATCGTAGAACACAGTCGCCGCCTCCTCGAACCCCACGCCGTGCTTCCGGCGGTTGACAATATCCTTGGCCGGGTCCCATCGGAAGCGCAGCACCGTCACCAGGATATTGTAGTTACGTTGTAACGCGGAGATCAAGGGCCAAGCTGGGCGGTGACCGGGACAGCCTGCTGTCGCCCCTTCGGGGCTGGTTGGTCAGCCCAGCAGGAATTTCTCGTCAAAGGGGATGCGGTGCTTTTTGAGAAAGGCGCCGCGGTCAGGCCGCGATTCCACATCGGAATCCAGCCCAGAAGGGGCGACATCGTAAAGCCTGGGGCGTGAGCCCCAGGTCAGAGGTCAACCAACAATCCCAGCCCCGAAGGGGCGGCAGCAGAAGGCCTGGCTCCAAACCGCTTCTCAGAACTTCCTCAGAACTCAACCAGCGTTTTCTCAAGACTTTGCTGGCTCGCGCCGGCTACGGTGCAGCCATCCCAACGAGGCTCGAGCCGTCCGCCAGTCCCGGCGGGCGCCCCGCCCCAAGGAGGTTGCACATGTCGGCAGCACCACTCCTGAAGGCTTCCCCCACGGCGCTTCCCGCATCCCTAGTAGGCCGTGAGCTCCTCGAAGCTCACTTCGATCTTATCCAGCGCAAGCTCCAGCACCTGAGCCGGCGCAGCGGCCTGCCGGATTCCGAGGCTGAGGAGTACCGCTCCTGGGCGCTCTTCAAGCTGGTCGAAAACGACTACCGGATCCTGGGGAGTTGGGAGGGCCGGAGCTCCTTCCCCACCTTCCTGAAGGTCGTGCTGGTGAACCTGCTGCGGGACTACCGCATCCACATCTGGGGCAAGTGGCGGCCTTCCGCGGCTTCCCGCCGGCGTGGACTGGAGGGTGTTCTCCTTGATCGTCTGATGGTCCGGGACGGGCTCTCCGGCGATGAAGCCGCCGAGCGGCTCCGGACCGAACACGGGATCTCCCCGGCGCCGGACGAGCTCGTGCGGCTCACGGCCGTGCTCCCTCGACGTCAGGAGCGGCAGAGCGTCAGTGAGGAGGAGCTGCTCCAGATCCCGGTCGACGGGCAGGTGGAAATCCGGATCGAGGAGAAGGAGCGGGCGTGCGCCGCGAAACGGCTCCGCGAGCTGCTCGTCCCGCTTCTCCGAGCTCTTCCTGCCGAGGACCGCATCCTTCTCCGGCTGTGCTTCTTTGAGGGACTCAGCATGGCGGCCATCGCTCCGATTTTGGGCCGGCCTCAGCGGGAGCTATACAAGGTGCGGGAGCGGTGCTTGAGGAAGATCCGGCGGTCGCTGGTCGAGGCCGGACTGAGCTCGGACCAGATCCGTGGGCTCCTCGGCCGCTTGCAGGGGGATCTGGGGCTGGAGAGATCGCTCGAAGGGTAAAGTGAAGCACCCTGTCCGTCTAAAAGAGCAATCTTGGGAGGAGGCGCGAAGGGCGCGCCTGGCCTATTGCATCCAGGAGGGATGACATGTCCGACGACCAGAAGAACCCCCCGAAGCCACCCGTGTCAGTGCACGAGGAAGCAACCTTTCCACCTCCTGAACCAGACACAGTAAAGCCACAGTCCCAAACAGGCAGCACGGAGAAGGAGACGGGGGGGAGAAAGAGGAGGGGCCGGCAGCCGGATGTCCCTGAGTCTGCGCCTGCCAAGGAGGCCCCGCCTAAGCTGCCTGAATCGATTACGATCGAGGACTACGAGAAGCTGAATAACCCTGTCATCAAATGGCAGATCCTGGTCAAGGCGTTTCAGGTGAACCGTCGGAGTATTCTGAGCACCCCCGGGGTCACCGCCGTCGACATTGGCTACAGGATGAAGGACGGTGTCTTCCAGAACGACCTGGCACTGCGGATACATGTTGAGCGGAAGCTTCCCGAAGAGACCGAAGATCGCCCGAATCGACCCCTCTATTGGTTTCCCAAGGGGGGAAAGTGTGAAAAGGCGGGACACTTCAAGCTGAAGAGGTATGAAGTCCCTACCGACGTGATCGAGGGAGACTACAGGCCGGCGCAAATCACCGCGCCTCCTCGGCCGGGCATGGTCCTGGAAGAGCCCCGGGATTCAGACGACGTCAACCGCCGCCGGCGGCTCAACCCCCTGGTCGGCGGCATCAGCATCGGCAGCCCGCGGGCCCCGTCCGGGACTCTGGGAGCCCTGGTCTGGGACAACAAGGATGGGAGCGTCTGCATCCTGAGCAACTGGCACATCCTCTCCGGCGACCTTCGCGTGGAAGCCGGGACTCCCTGCTTCCAGCCCGGCCGCCTCGACCAGGGAAGGTCGACCGACGTCGTCGCCCGCCTGAAGCGATGGAGCTTCGACCGCCAGACCGATGCGGCGCTGGCCGAGCTGACCGGCAGCCGCCACTACTGTACCGGCGAGATCCTCGGCCTGCCTCAGCAGATCCTCGGGAGCACCGATCCTTACCTCGGGATGTTGGTGCAGAAGTGCGGACGCTCGACCGGGTTCACCTGGGGATTTGTGGATGGCCTCTACTTTTCCACCGCGATCGAGTACAGCAATGGGATCGTGCAGGTCTTCGAAGACCAGATCCACATCGCACCGGCGGAGCTGGACGTTCGGATCAGTGAGCCTGGAGATTCAGGAGCGCTCTGGTTGGCGGGAACGGAAGCCGAGCAATACCAGGTGGTGGGGCTCCATTTCGCGGGTGATCTGCCTCATTCGGCATTCGGCGAGTACGCGCTCGCAAATCCCATCAGCGTCGTCATGAAAAACCTCGACTTCTCGTTCCGCCCGCGGTTCCTGGAGATCCGGGACGAGGACGTGTTCTCCCCACCACCATTACCCATTCAGACCGAGGAAGACGGAGCCGATGCGCAACCCATCGGCACCGTTGGCAGCGGCAGGCTCAGGGGCTCGGGACATCAGGGTGATTCGATCATAATTAAACCTGGCGGTGGTTAGTGCGAATTTCTCGTGAGTGCGTGGCGTGTCACCGCGCCGCGGACTCCAGAATTGTCCGAAATTGTGGGTCGTTTTGGAGGGAGCGGAAGACGAAGTCTTCGCGGAATCCCGCCCGCGGATATCCTGCCAGAATGGCCCTCCTGGTATACTCATACACCTCGTTCCGATGGCCTGCGATGGCCTGGATCTGAGCGATCCGGAAGAGGAAGCTACTTTGATTTGGATTGAGGCGCATCGCTTCCTGAATGTTCCCGAGAGCCTCGGCGAAACGCCCGAGCTTGGCGGCACAAAAAGATCGAACATACAATAGATCAGTGCGTGAACCACCTCGGGCAAGCATACGATCGAAGCTGTTGAGGGCGAGCAGATACCAACGCCTGGCTTCGTCCCTCTTACCGGTCCTCTCGTAGCACTCGGCCAGATTGCGTGCCGTGATGGGATCGGGTTCCAACCGGTAAGCCTCACCTAAGGTCTTGATGGCCTCGGGCATGCGCTCCAGATTCAGATAAGCCAAGCCGAGGCTATTGGCCGCGCGGGGGTCATGGGTCGCCTCGAGAACCTTCCGGAACAGAGGAAGGGCTTCCAGGTTTTGTCGGTTGGCGAGATAGATCTCCCCCAGATTCTGGTTGGCGGTCGGATGATCGGGGTCGTATTCGAGCACCTTGCGATACTCGGTCGCCGCCTCATTGTAACGACTGGCTTCCTGAAGCCTGTAGGCAAGGACCAGACGCGCCCGCAGGTATCCTTGGTCGAGATCCACAGCCTGGCGAATCTTTCCAAGCCCCTCGTCGAGATGCCCCTGGGTGATGAGCGCCTCGCCCAGCATCGTATAGCCGCGATCGAAGTCGGGGCCCTGCTCGACCGCCTTACGTGCTGCTCGCTCCGCCTCTTTTGGCCTGTCTTCCAGGAGTAGGAGCTTGGCTTGCGCTACCCATGGCATCGGATCATCGGGAGCGCCCTCGACCGCCTTCGCAATCAACCGGCGGATCTCTTGCCGACGATTCGGGTCTGGAAATTGGCTCTCGAAACGGCACAGCAACGCCGCAAGTTGAGCTTCGATGAGCGGATTGCCCCGATCGAGCGCCAAGGCTTTGCGGTAGGTATTTGCGGCGTTTTTGAAGACGCTTTCGGTATCTCCCCGCCACTCTATGCGGTCTCCTTGCTCGACCAGCCGTTTCACCTCAGGCGAGTAGTCCCAGCGATGCTGCCACCTGTACCGGACGGCTGCTACCGTACCGAGCACCACAAGAAGGGCCAGCGCCGCGACGATCCAAAGCCCCAGGCGAACGGAGAGCCGGCGGCGAGCCGGCGCCGGCCGCGGCGGGCTGGTCTTGTGCTCACCGTCCAGAGGAACACGTCCCAGGTCCTCCTCCATCTCCTCGGCGGTCGCATAGCGCGCCGCCGGATCCTTCGCGAGCGCACGTTCGATCACCGCCACGAGCTCCGGAGGAAATCTGCCCGCCTCCAGCGGCCGCGGCGGCTCGTTCAAGATCGCGTAGATCACCGCCTGCTCGTAGTCGCCTCCGAACGGCACACGGCCGGTCACCATCTCGTAGAGGACGACTCCGAGAGCCCAGAGGTCGCTCCTCGGGTCGACCTTCTCCCCCCTCGTCTGCTCGGGCGACTTGTAGGCTGGAGTACCGGGGGAAGAGCCGAGCCGGGTGAGCGTGGTGGCTCCGGCCAGCTTGGCGAGCCCGAAGTCGAGCAGCTTCACCGTACCGTCGGGCAGGACCACGATGTTGGCCGGCTTGATGTCGCGATGGACGATCTGCCGGCGGTGCGCCGCGGCGAGGCCCTGGGCGATCTGGCGGGCGATCCCGATGGTCTCGGGGAGCGGCAGAGGCTCCTGGGCGAGCTTCTGCTGGAGGGTCTCACCTTCGTAGAAGGCCAGGGCGAGGAACGCCCGGCCGCCTTCGCTCTCGCCGGTCTCGTAGATCGTGGCCACGTTCGGGTGGTCGAGCTGGGCCACGGCCTGAGCCTCGCGCAGGAAGCGCCGGCGGGCGCTCGGGTCGCGGGCGAGCTCGGCGGGCAGGAACTTGAGCGCCACGACACGGTCGAGGCGCAAGTCCCGGGCTTTGTAGACCTCCCCCATGGCCCCGCCCCCGATCGCCTCCAAAATCTCGTAGTGGCCGATCCGGCAGCCGGCGGCGAGAGGCTCCGGAGCGGCACTGAAGGAGACCTCCGCCAGCAGCCGGTAGCCCTTTTTGGCAAACGTCTGGATGTAGCGCGGCTGGCGCGCCTCGTCGCCGAAGGCCTTTCGCAGCTCCCAGATGGCGTGGCTCAACACCTCGTCCGTGACGAACGCCTCCCCCCAGACCTCACGGATCAGACACTGCTTGGAGACGACGTTGGGCACATGCCGGGCCAGACAGGCGAGGACTTGGAGGGAGCGCGCCTCGACCGAGACCACGGCGCCCCCTCGTTCGAGCTGGCCCAAGGCGGGGCGGACCCGCCAATCGGCGATGAAGAAATCGGGCTCACGAGAACCCTGCATGCTCGGGTCGAGATTCATGGGCGCTGGCGGGCTCGGCAAGCCTGGAGCAGAGAACGCGCTTCGGACCGTCGGTTTCCTCCCGGAGAGTCTATTCTAAAGAAAAAGTCCCGGCAGGTCTTCCCCTCCTCCACCATCCTTCGAGGGCCGGGGCCCGGAAGCTTCCGGACGGGTTTTTAAGCTGTCGGAACTCGCCCGGAAGCTTCTCGACCGTTTTTTAAGCTGTCAGAGCACGCCCGGAACCTTCCGCGGCGCTTCTGACACTGTCGGAACGCGCCCGGAAGCTTCCGGCCCGTTTTTTAAGCTGTCAGAACGGCTCCGGAAGCTTCCGCAGCGCGTGCGGAACTTTCCGCCGTCGTTCTTGCACACGCCGGCACCATGGGAAGAGAGTCTGTTTTGATCGGCAGAGACTACCCGCGGCCCGGGAAACTCTCCAAAACCTTCAACGTCGAGTCGATGTCGTACGGCGTGTGGTCGGCCGAGACCTGGAAGCGGATCTCTTCGTCTCCTCGCGGCACGACCGGGTACTTGAGGCCGGTGGCGAGGATGCCGTGGTCTTTGAGGTGGCGGACCAGGGCGTTGGTCTTCGGGGTGTCGCGCACCATCAGCGGGACGACCGGGTGCTCTCCGGGGATCGTCTCGTAGCCCAGGTCCACGATCCCCTTCTCGAAACGGGCGGTCATGGCTCTCAGGTGCTCCAGGAGGCGCAGGCCCTCGGAGCTGTCGACGATCGAGACGGCTTTCGAGGCGGCGGCGGCTTCTCCGGGGGTAATCGGGTTCGAGTAGATGTAGGTGGCGGCGGTCTCGCGGAGGTACTCGGTGAGATGGTGGCTGCCCGTGACGTAGCCGCCGTTCACCCCGAAGGCCTTGCCGGGTGCCGATCAAGATGTCGGCCGGACGGGAGCCGGTGAACTCCTCCGTCCCCCGGCCGGTCTTGCCGAAGGCTCCGACGCCGTGCGAGTCGTCGACCACGACGACCACGTTCTCCGGGAAGGCCTGGTCGTAGCGCCCGGCGATCGCCTGGATCTCCGGCAGCGGCGCGCCGCTGTCTACCGGCCCGGGAAGCTCGCGAGCCGGCGGTGTGGCGGTGGCGAGTCCGTGTGATAAAGTTACTCTATCCATGCAGGAGGGATGATGACTGACGACCCGGATCTCCCCCTCGCAGGTCGAGGTGCGCTTTTTGGCACCCATGCTGAGTGGGACCGGTTCCTCTGCCGCCTCGGCAGCGACGGAACAACCCCACGCGGAGCCTTCGTCGCCCGCAACTTCATTCTCGACGAGGGCGTCTGGCCCGAACGGGTGGACAGCTATCGGGCTCTGCACGCGCTTGCCGGTCATGGCGACTTTTCGTCCTGGAAGGCGAGACACGGCGCCTATCTCAAGCAGAGGGTTCAGCTCGTGCATTGGGAAGAGCCGATCGATCCTCACGATGAGGATGTCTGTCCGGAGACGTTCCGCTTCCCCGGCCGTCACACACCGTTCGATGCGACCGACCGGCACCTGCACCTGATCCGTGTCGAGCGGATCGACACGGTCGCCGATCTGGTGCGGCTCGATGCTCCCGCGATCCTTTCGATGGGGACCGAAGTGCTTGCGAACACAGCCTCTCCGGAAAGACGGGCCGCGTTCGAGGATGTCCTCGGGAAGTGGTTCGCGGCCAAGGATGGCCGGCCCGTCTTCTGCGGCTTCTTCGCCGATCTCGAGGACGAGGTCTTCGACCCCGGCAGGCTCGATTGGGCCGACGTGCTGCGCGACCGGCTCGGGCTCGCTCATCTGGACCCGGGAGAGCTCGGCAAACCGATCGCCATCCTGGTGTTCAAGTACCCGGTCCAACAGGTGGCACGTCTTGCCGGCGCGGCCCCCCAGACCCGCCCGCTCGTACCGCCGACCGTCCTCGACGGTGATTTCTCCGAAGCGTTCTGCCCGCCACCACAGGGTGCTCTCACCGGTCACGTGGTGGATCTCGACTGGGCTGCCGAGGAGGAGCGGCAACTCCGCCGGGAAATCCTCCATCCGAAGACGCGGCTCCTGGCCAGGCACCTGTTCCGTATCGGACAGATTGAAAAACCGGTAGACTTCGAGAATCTGCCGCTCGCCCGCGCCGCCCACCTCGAACGCGTCCGAGTGGCGAGCGGTCGGGCCGACTACGGCCTGGGAACCGACAAGGATCTGCCTTGAGCCTTCTGGCGCTCGATCACACCTTCGCGGGACGCCGCGTTCCTCCCTGGCTCCGCCGTTTCGAGGCGGCGCCCGAGGAGGCCCTGCAGGACCTCCTTCTGGGTGGAGCCGATCTCGGACATCTGAATCCCGCTGATCCCGAGCGGGTGCTCCTCGACTGGATCGAGAGTCTCGGCCCCGGAAGCGGCCTGCTCGCCGCGGTCGATCGCGCACTCGCCTCCTGGATCGAACGCTCCTGGGGTGATCCTGATCCCGAGGGGCTCGGCGCCGCCGTCTCGGCCGTCGCCTGGTGCCGCGCCGCCGACCTCATAGGCGGCTGCCCGGGTGAGGGGGGGCTTTCGGGGGCGGCCAAGGCCCTCCGCGAGCGCTTCCTCGACGAGCCCTCCTTCCTGCGCTCGATCGCGGAGGGCCGGGCCCGCGATCCGGAAGCCCGCTCCTGGCTGGCTCTCGCCGCGCACCAGGCGGACCGGACGCTCCTGCCACGCTGGTGGTCGCTCTGCTCGCTGCCGCCCGACGTTCCCTGGTACCACGGCGAGCTCGGCATCTACGGCCTTCGCGGCCTCCCGCCGGAAGCTCCGCAGACGGCGGGTGGATTTCCCAAAGAGGTTCCCGAGGGGCTCGCACGGCTCGCCGATGCCTTGGCCCGCCGGGTCGAGGACGGCTGGCTCGAAAGCGAGCCGGCGCGGGCCGAATTCACCGCCACCGCCCGCCTGACCATGGAGGCCTACCCGTTTCCCCGCGAGAGATGGCTCCCCTTCTGGCGCCATGTTCTTCAGGACCGCCGCCTCCGCGAGTCGCTCGCCGAACGCTGGGTCCGTGATCTTTCGCCAAAGCTCGACAAGCTACCGGAGAAAGGGCCTGCGGCCCGACCCAGATGGATTCGGCCGGACCCGGAATGGGCAGACCGAGCCCATGAGATCGCGGTGAGACTCGAACGAGGAGAGCCCACAGCGTCCGTGCTGGCCCAGGCGCTGCTGGCCGAGCAGACATTCTACGCGCAAGCTAGCGGCGAGGCACATTTCGTCGTGAGGTCGGCCTGCAACTTCGCGGGAAGGCTCCGCAAATCGAATCCTCGCCAAGCTCTCGAGTGGGTTCGTCTCGCCCTGGAATTCGATCCCTGGAATGGTTTCGCCTGGACTACTACTGCCTCCGTGAATTTGACGCTTGGCCACCTCACGGAAGCGGCCAAGGCCGCCCGGGAAGCGGTGCGCCGTTTCCCGAACGACCCCGTCGCCTACAGCAGCCTTGCCGAGATCCTCAAGGCCCAAGGACGGCTCGACGACGCCGAGGCGGTCCTCCGTTACGCGATCGGGAGGTTCCAAGAAGAGCCAGAGTTGCTCACCAGCTTGGCCACTCTGTTGAGCCAGCGTGGTGAGTTGGACGAAGCCGAGAAGCTGCTCACTGAGGCGCTTGCAATTGAACCACGAAACGTAGTTACTCGAACCGCCCTCAAGAGATTGCGCACCCGGCGTGAACGAGGAGACCTTTCTTTCGAGGGCGCCGAGCCCCGAAAGCCCGTCCAGAGTGAGGACCTCAGTGTCCTGCTCACCGATGCGCTGTTCCTGCGCCGCTGGTCGCGTGCGTTGCACCAGGAGCCTGACGAGCGGATGGGAGAGCTTCGGAAAAAAGCGCAAGCAGCCCTGGAGAGGCTCCTGCACCTGGCTGACCGCAGCTCAATGGCGGCCGGCGAAGCCGGCTTACTCACTCTCGCGGAAGGAGAGCTCGAGGCGGGGCTCACGCTCTTGCGCGAGGCGGCGAGGCGCTTCCCCGGAAGCGCACGTGTGCGCTATGCGCTCGCGCGTGCGGAACGCCTGGCGGTCTCGGCGCGCGCGCTCGATCCCCGGGATCCGGAAGCCCCGATCCGCCCCTGGCGGCGCCTAGCCCGGCTGGAACCTCAGCTCGGTGCAGTCGCCCTGCTCGGCGAGGCGCGGACTTGGCTCGGCCAGACCGACGGCGCGGTCCGCGAGGCCCATGCCCGGCAAAAGCTGGGCGAGCTCGCTTTCTGGATCAATACCCAACTCGCGCGCGAACAAGAACGCCGGAAAGACTCGTTCACCGAGCTCAGCGCCTGGTGGGCCCGCGAAGCGCGGCGTCTCGTCTTCGGACATCGAACGGATCGGAGGGAAGAAGACCTCGGCGAGCTTCCCTTCTATCAGGAGATGGTCCAGACCCACGCCGCCGAGCTCGATCTCCACGAGGAAGACGCGGTCTACCGAGTGGCCAGCGCCTGACGGCGCGACACGAGCCCTACCCCCGCCCCGGGAAGCTCTCCAGGACCTTCAACGTCGAGTCGATGTCGTAGGACGTGTGGTCCGCCGAGACCTGGAAGCGGATCTCTTCGTCTCCTCTCGGGACGACCGGGTACTTCAAGCCGGTGGCGAGGATGCCGTGGTCCTTGAGGTGGCGGACCAGGGCGTTCGTCTTCGGGGTGTCGCGCACCATCAGGGGGACGACCGGGTGCTCTCCCGGGATCGTCTCGTAGCCGAGGTCCACGATCCCCTTCTCGAAGCGGGCGGTCATGGCGCGCAAGTGCTCCAGGAGGCGGAGGCCCTCGGGGCTGTCGACGATCGAGACGGCCTTCGAGGCGGCGGCGGCTTCTCCGGGGGTGATCGGGTTCGAGTAGATGTAGAGGGGGGCGGTCTCGCGCAGGTAGTCGACGAGGTGGCGGCTTCCCGTCACGTAGCCGCCGTTCACCCCGAAGGCCTTGCCGAGGGTGCCGATCAGGATGTCGGCCGGGCGGGCTCCGGTGAATTCCTCGGTGCCCCGGCCGGTCTTGCCGAAGGCTCCGACGCCGTGCGAGTCGTCCACCACGACGACCACGTTCTCCGGGAAGGCCTGGTCGTAGCGCCCGGCGATCGCCTGGATCTCCGGCAGCGGCGCCCAGTCTCCGCGCATGCTGAAGATGCCGTCCGTGACCAGGACGGCGCGCTTGAACTGGCCGGAAGAAGCGGCGGCGGAGAGCCGGGCGTCCAGATCCGCCATGTCGACGTGGCGGTAGATCTGCTTGTCCTTGGGGCGCGCGAGACGCATGGCGTTGATGATGCAGTTGTGGTTCAGCTCGTCGCTCACGAGGACGGTCTCGGCGGTGATGAGCGGCACCAGGACTCCGAGCGTCGTGGCATAGGCGGAGCTGAAGATCATCGCCGCCTCGCGGCCGTGGAACGCGGCGAGCTGCCGCTCGAGCTCCACGTGCTGCCGGTAGGTGCCGCTGATGAACCGCACGGCGCCCGGACCCGCGCCATAGGCCGCGGTCGTGGCCTCTTCGGCCTCGATCACCTCGCGGCGCAGGGCCATGCCGAGGTAGTTGTTCGAGTTCATCTTGAGGAAGGGCTTGTCCCCCTGCCCCTCCAGCAGGTAGCGGGGTCCCCGCTCGCCCTCGGCAGGCAGAACCTTCACAATCATGGACTCGTCGCCCTTGATCGTCCCCCGCTCGCGCAGGGCGTCGACCTCTGAAGACAAAACCTGCAGGAATCGGTCTTGCGGCATGGCGGCGCTCTCCTTGGTTATTAGGGCGTGGCGCCCCCTCTCCCGGTGGAAGGGTGTGCGATGGGAGAGGGGGTCGGGGGGTGAGGTCCTTTCAGCTGGCCCGTCTGACCTTCTGTTCCAGGTTGGCGAGCATGTCCTCGACCATCGCCGGCAGGTCGAACTCGGGGTTCCAGCCCCACTCGGCGCGGGCGGCGCTGTCGTCGAGCGAGTTGGGCCAGGAGTCGGCGATCGCCTGCCGCACTGGATCGACCTGATAGTCGATCTTGAGCTCCGGAATGTGCTTGCGGATCTCGGCCGCCAGCTCCTCGGGCGTGAAGTTCATGGCCGTGATGTTGAAGGCGTTGCGGTGGACGAGCTGGGAGGGGTCGACCTCCATGACCTCGATCGAGGCCTTCATCGCGTCCGGCATGTACATCATGTCGAGCCGGGTGTCCGGCTCCAGGAAGCAGGTGTAGTGCCGGTGGCGGATCGCCTCGTAGAAGATCTCGACCGCGTAGTCGGTCGTCCCGCCGCCGGGCAGTGCGCCATGGGAGATCAGGCCGGGGAATCGCACGCCGCGGGCGTCGACGTTGAAGCGATGGTAGTAGTAATCGCAGAGCAGCTCACCGGCGACCTTGGTGACGCCGTACATGGTGGTCGGCCGCTGCACCGTGTCCTGCGGCGTGTGGTCGGGCGGGGTGTCGGGGCCGAAAGCGCCGATCGAGCTGGGGAAGAACACCGAGCAGCGGGTCTCGCGCGCCACCTCGAGCACCCGGTACAGGCCGCCCATGTTGACGTCCCAGGCCACTTGCGGCTTGCTCTCGGCCACCGCCGAGAGGAGGGCCGCCAGGTGGTAGATCGTCCCCACGTCGTTGCGGCGGATCACCTCCTGGAGGGACCGCAAATTGGTGCAGTCGACGAACTCGAAGGGTCCGTCGGTGCCGCGCGGCGGCATCCGGATGTCGGAGGCGATGACGGCGTCCTCTCCATAGCGTTCGCGCAGTGCGTTGACCAGCTCCGAGCCGATCTGGCCCAGGGCTCCGGTGACGAGAATTGTGGTCTTCATCGGGGAAAAAGACTATCAGAAGAACCCTCACCCCCGGCCCCTCTCCCGCAAGCGGGCGAGGGGAGAGGGTTTGAGGGTTCAGTGGCCCAGGAAGGTTTTTGGCTAACCTGCACCCCTCGCCCGCTCGCGGGAGAGGGGCCGGGGGTGAGGGCCCCTACTCCCGCGGCCGCGGTTCCGGCGCCTGCCCGAAATTGCCCGGCATCTCGGCCGCCGCGTAGGCGACCGCCACCCAGGCGGCGACGTTCTGGTCCATGTCTTTGGGGTCGATCTTGTCGAGGGTGTCGTTGGCGGTGTGGTGCCAGTCGAAGTAGTCGGTGCCGTCCTGGCTGAGGCCGATCACGGGGACGTGCGCCGGGGCCAGCGGGGTCAGGTCGGCGCCTCCCTCAGCCTCGTTGTCTCCGCGCTCGACGTTCAGGGGAGCCAGGAGCTTGACGAGCTCGCCGAAGAGGGGCAGGGCCTCGGGCGCGACCCGAGAGCTGGCCCGCCAGATGCGGCCGGAGCCGAAGTCGCTCTCCCCCGCCAGGATGTGCCGCGGCAGCTCGGCGGCGTGCGTCTCGGCGTAGGCGCGCCCTCCGGAGAGGCCGAACTCCTCGTTGGCGTAGAGGATCACCCGGATGGTCCGCCGCGGCTTCTGCGGCAGCGCTCCGATCCGCCGGGCCGCTTCGATCATGATGCCGCAGCCGGCGCCGTCGTCGATGGCTCCGGTGCCCGGGAACCAGGAGTCGAGATGGCAGCTCAGCAGGACGATCTCCTCCGGCTTCTCCCGCCCGGGGATCTCGCCGATCACGTTCGCGGCGTCCACGTCCGGGAGGTAGCGGCTTCCGAGGAACAGGTGGAAACGGACCGGCTTGCCGCTGGCGAGCTCCCCTTCGAGGGTGTCGGCGTCGGGATTCGACAGGGCCGCGGCCGGGATGCGCGGGCCGCCTTCTTCGTAGCGCATGGCTCCGGTGTGCGGCGTGCGGTTGTTGTCGGTGCCCACCGAGCGGAGGAGGAGGGCCACGGCGCCGAGCTTGCCCGCCACGGCCGCTCCCCGGCCGCGGCCGGGGACGGTCTCGCCATAGCCCGAGCCGTCCCGCTTCCGCGCCATCCTCTTGTCGAGGAAGACGATCTTGCCCCGCACCTTCTCCGCATCCGTCTTCTCCAGGTCCTGGAGCGAGGGCACGGCCACCACCTCGGCGTCGATCCCGCTCTCGGGCGTGCCGACGCTGCCGCCGAGCGGCAGGAGGACCATGGGCTGCGGCCAGGGGGAGGTGATCTCTCCGGTCGAGACGCCGGGCTCCCAGTGCGGGACCTTGACCGGCTCGGACCGGACGTTGGCGAACCCGAGATCGCGCATCGTCCGCAGCCCCCATTCGATCGCCCGCTGGAAGGCGGGCGAGCCGGCCGGCCGCGGCCCCACCTCGGTGGTGAGCGACCGCACGATCTCGTAGGCCCGGGTCCCTTGGAGCGCCTCGTCGCGCAGCGAGGCCGCGGTCGTACGCAGAGGCTCGGGCAGAATTCCGGGAGAGGGGGGACCACCGCCCGTTTGTGCTGCCAGAGCGCCGGCGAGGAGACACACCGAGAGCAGCGATCCGAGAATGATCGGAGGGAGGCGGCGCATGGGCTCCCCTCCCTCCTCAGGCGGTGGCGACCGGCAGGCGGTTCATCTGCCGCAGGGTCTGCTTCCATTCGGCGAGGGCGTTCTCGACCGCGTGATAGCAGAGACCGAGACGGGTCTCGAAGGGCAGGTGGTGCTCTTCGGCCTTCTTCGGGCGGCGCTGCAGGTTGACCAGGTCGTGCAGGGCGGTCTGGAGCCGCTCGTAGGCCTCGTGGAGGCGCGGCTCGTGGATCTCGCGGAGATGGTCCACCGCCTGCTGCACCCGCTCCTTGGCCGCCGCGAACTGCAGCTCCACCTTGGCCTTGAGGACCGCCGCCTCGGGGGCGCGCCGGAGGTCGCGGACCAGACCCACCTTGGAGAGGAGGTAGATCACCCACTTGGCCGGGTCGAAGTGCCAGGCCTTCACACCGTTGCGATAGTCGAACGGGAAGCTGTGGTGGTAGTTGTGGTAGCCCTCGCCGAACGCCAGGACCGCCATGACGCCGCTGTCGCGGGCGCTGTGCTCCCGGCTGTAGGTCTGCTTGCCGATCATGTGGCAGAGGCTGTTGATGAAGAAAGTCGTGTGGTGGCTGACCACGACGCGGAGCACGCCGCCGATGAGCAGACAACCGAGGACGTTGCCGGTAAAGAGCCCCACCAGAAGCGGGATGCCGAAGGCGACCCCGAGGCCGACCGCCACGTACCAGCGGGCCTGCCAGGCGACGAGCGGGTCCTCCTGGAGGTCGCGGACGACCGTCTGGCTCGGCGCCTCGTTCTCGAAGAAGATCCAGCCGATGTGGGCCCACCAGAAGCCTTTGGTGATGTTGTAGGGGTCGCGCTCCTCGTCCACGTGGGCATGGTGGACGCGGTGGTCGGCGGCCCAGGCGAGGACGGAGTTCTCGAGCGCCCCGGCGCCGAAGACCAGGAAGAACAGGCGCACCGGCCAGGCCGCCTGAAACGTCTTGTGCGCGAAGAGCCGGTGGTAGCCGGCGGTGACCGAGAGCCCGACGCAGAACCAGATCCCCAGGAACGTCAAGGTCTCCGGCATTCCGAGGCCGTGGGTGAGGATGTACCACGGCGTGCCAACGAGGGCAATCAGGAGGGTACCGAGAAGAAAGACGGTGCTGGTGACGTTCATGCGGGGTTTGGTTTCGGACACGGTGCTCTCCATCCAATGACCGGCGCGCCGGCCGCGTTGTTTTTGCTCGTTCAGCCCCCCGGCAGAGGGGTGACGCTCCCGGAGTGTGCCGAAGGCGCACCGAGGATACCAGAGATCCCGGCCGACAAGACTCAGATTCTGCAACATCGGACCTCACCCGCCCATTCCCCGCCTGGGCGAAGGCGCTCCGCGCGGACTGGTGCAGGGCGAGGGGCGCGGTCGCCTCCCTGCGCCGAGGCTACGAGAGATTCAGCCGCGCTCTTCGAGCCGGACCCGCAGACGGGCGAGCTCGGCCTCAGCCGCCTCGGCCCGCTGGCGTTCCGCCTCGGCCCGCTGGCGTTCCGCCTCGGCCCGCTGGCGTTCCGCCTCGGCCCGCTGGCGTTCCGCCTCGGCCTCAGTCGGCACCAGGCTGCCATCGGGATGGTAGAGCCGGACCCAGTCGCCTTCCCGGCCCTCCACCTCGCCGTGCCAGACGCCAAGGAAAGCTCCGAGATGCTCGCTCCAGAGCCGGCCGTTCGCATCCGGCTGGATGGGCCGGTAGGTCCGGCCCGCCAGGCGCAGACCCTCCAGCAGCCCCGTCCCCGGGTGGTGGAGGAAGTACTCCTTGGTTCGAAACACGCGGGCGTAGAGGTCCCGCTTCTCGGTGCGGTCCTTGTATTCGGTGGAAGGAGACAAGAGCTCGACGATGACGTCCGGCAGCCGGCCTCCCTCCTCCCAGGCGATCCAGGCCTGGCGGTCACGCGGCTCGACGCCGCCCACCCAGAAGACATCCGGCCCGCGAAAGGCCCGCTTCTTCAAATCCTTCTTCTCCTCGTCCGCAACCTCCCGGGCCTGCTCCTTGGAGTAGTAGACGAAGATGTTGGCGCCGACGAAGAAGTCGGTCCTCCCCTGCTCTGCCATGGCCTGGCGGATCAAGTGCCGCAGGAAGGGGAATTCCACCGTGTGCCAGTCGGATTCCAAGGGCTCTCCATCGTCCAGGACGAGCTCGAAGGGCAGTGGCGCGAGCGCTGCGACAGCGGGCTGGCTCATGGCGTTCTCCCTTGCGGAGTCGTTGTCTGCGAGGATCTTATCTCGCATAGCCGGTAAAGGGGAAGAGAGAAGGCGGGCTCTTCGTTCTCCTCCTGGATCACAGGGTAGCACTACCCGCCTGGAGAGCCTGCCGCACGAAGGTTTCGATCTGCGCCGCGGGGCGAGCGCCGCTCGTGCGGGCGACTTCGCGGCCACGCTGGAAGACCGCCATGGTGGGAATCCCCTGGATCCGGTGCCGGGCTCCGACCGCCGGGTCGACATCCGTGTTGACCTTGACGACCAGGATCTTGCCGGCGTTGCGCGCCGCGACCTTGCCGATCTCGGGGGCCACGGTCCGGCAGGGGCCGCACCAGGGAGCCCAGAAGTCGACCAGCACCGGTACGCCGCTCTCGCGGAGCACCCCGTCGAGCTCACTCCCCTGATCGACCGCCACCGGCTCGGCCGGCGCCGGCAGCTCGGTCCCACAGGAGCCGCAGCGCGCCGCCTCCCCCAGCCGGGACCACAGCACGCGGTTCTTCTTGCCACAGGACGGACAGGACGTGACGAACCCATTCCCCATGAGAGATACCCTCCTTCGCCCTCACCCGGAACAACAGGCGCGCGGCGCCCCGGGATTCCGGAAGGGGGAGGCATCGTGGTAGCTTCGAGATCTCTGGAGGAAACATGATGAAACGGTACCGGATCGCGCCAGGCAGCAAGGTGCATCTTTCGCGGTATGACCCCGCGGACACTTCGGAGGCGAAAGGGGGCAAGGCCGGAACCGAGAAGGCCTTCGCCGACCTCAACCAGCGCCTGGAGATCCTCCAGGAGCGCCTCTGGGCCGAGCATGAGCACAAGGTGCTCGTCCTGCTCCAGGGGATGGACACGAGCGGCAAGGACGGCATCATCAGGAAGGTCTTCGAGAGGGTCAATCCTCTGGGCGTGCGGGTGGCCGCGTTCAAGGTCCCCACCGCAGAGGAGCTCGACCACGACTTCCTCTGGCGGGTCCATCCCCGGGTCCCCGGCCGCGGCGAGATGGTGATCTTCAACCGCAGCCACTACGAGGACGTCCTGGTCCCGCGCGTGCGGCGGCTCGTCCCCGAGAAGGTCTGGCGGGCCCGCTACGACCAGGTCAACGACTTCGAGCGGCTGCTCACCGGGACCGGGACCACCGTCCTCAAGTTCTACCTCCACATCAGCAAGGAGGAACAGAAGGAGCGGCTCCAGGCGCGGCTCGACAACCCGGAGAAACGCTGGAAGTTCCGCAAGGGGGACCTGGAGGACCGCGCTCTCTGGCCGGAGTACATCGAGGCGTACGAGGAGCTCCTCTCCCGCACGAGCACCCGCCATGCCCCATGGTACGTGGTCCCCGCCGACAAGAAGTGGTATCGCGACCTGGTCGTCGCCACCGTTCTCGTCAAGACCCTGGCGAAGCTCGGCATCGGCCGGCCGGAACCAGCGGAGGATTTGAGTGGAGTCGTGATCGAGTGAGCCCTGCATTGACTGAACGAAGCCATATCAGTATGATCAGCCGCAGATCTTGCCTTTAATGTAGCTCTCAATAGTATCTTCCAACCCACCTCCACCCTGACCCGCTTTCGCGACGTGGAGGTCGACATGCAGAGTTGTTCCGAACGGCGTCCGACCGTGCTCCTGGCGGACGACCATCCGATGATGCTCGAGGGGTTGAGGAAGCTCCTCGTCTTGGCGGGAGGAGCTGTCGTGTGAGCGAGGACCTCGCGGCGCACCGCCACCGAGGCACCGGACGCCGGATCGCCGCCGCGGAAGAAGGGCGCCGGCGCATCGCCCGGGAGGTCCATGACGATTTCAGCCAGCGGCTCGCCGCCCTCGCTTTCGAGCTCAAGGCGACGCGCAAAAAACTTCCGGACGGAGATCCCCGGCGCTCCGAGCTCGACGCCATCGGGGGGAGCATGGCAGAGCTGGGCGAAGACCTGCGCCGCCTGAGCCACGACCTCCACCCCACGGCTCTCGAGCGCCGCGGCCTTGCCACCGCCCTCCGCGACCACTGCGGCGAGATCGAACGGCGGCACGGCCTGCCGGTGGAGCTCGGCCTGAGCGGCGCCGAGGATTCCTTTCCACCGGACATCGCCCTCGGCCTCTACCGCATCGTCCAGGAAGCCCTCGCGAACACCGTTCGCCACTCCGATGCGGGGACAGCCCGTGTCACACTCTCGGTCACCGCCGGCGCGGCCCGTCTGGCGGTGTCCGATGACGGCATCGGCTTCGATCCCGGCGAGGCGGGACGCACCGGCGGGCTGGGACTCGCGAGCATCGAGGAACGCGCGCAATGGCTCGGCGGCCGGTGCCGCATCGCCTCGGCCCCCGGCGACGGCACCGAGATCGAGGTCACCGTCCCGCTGCCCGCGCCGGACGGAACGTTCTCCCAGCTCGGCGAGCTGGTGCGCCGGCACCGGGGATTGGTGGCCTCGGCGGCCCTGGTGATCCTGGCGCTCGCAACAGGTCTCGTCGCCACCGCTCTCCAGGCGCAGCACGCCCGGCAGGAGACGAGGCGGGCCGATGCCGCGGCGCAGTTCCTGGAAGGCCTGTTCCAGGCCTCGGACCCGCGCCAGGCTCGCGGCCATCCGCCGGACGCCCGCGAGCTGCTGCGGCGCGGCACCCAACGCCTCGGAGGAGAGCTCCAGGACCAGCCGCTCCTCCGGGCGAGGCTGCTCGACACCCTCGGCGGCATCCACACCGAGCTCGCCCTGTTCGACGAGGCCCGGCCGCTGCTCACCGAAGCCCTGGAGATCCGTGAACGGCTTCTGGGGAAGGAGGACCCGGAGGTCGCGGAGACCCTCGTCCGCCTCGGCGCTCTCGCGCACCTCTCCGGAAAAGGCGACGCCGTGGCGCTGTTCCGGCGGGCCCTCGCCATCCGCGAAGCGCGCTTCGGCGGCGAGCACCAGGAGGTGGCGGACGTTCTCAACAAGCTGGGAGTGGCGCTCGCCGCGCGAGGCCGCTTCGACGAAGCGGAGGCGGCGCTCTCCCGTTCGCTCGCCCTCGAAGAGCGTCTCTGGGGAAAGGACGATCCGCGCGTCGCCAAGGTTCTGCACAACCTCTCCGGCATCGCCCTCCACCGCGGCCGCACGGCGGAAGCCGAGCGCCTCCTGAGCCGTGCCCTGGCCATCCGCGAGAAAGCGCTCGCGGCAGATGATCCCGACCTCGCCGGCAGCCTCGAGGCGCTGGCGCTCGTGCGCCGGAAACAGGGAAGGCTCGAGGAGGCGGCAGAGCTCCTCGAGCGTCTGGTGGTGACCGCCGAAAAGGTCTATGGCCCCGAGCACCCGGCTTGCGCCCGAGCGCTCCTCAACCTGGGCCTGGTGCGGCAGTCTCTGGGGGAAGATGCCGCCGCACGCCGCCTCCTGGAGCGCGCCCGCGCGATCTACGAAGCGAAGGTCGAGCCCACGCACCCGGAGCTCGTGAAGACCCTCGCCGCACTGGCCGAGCTCGAGAACAAACCGGGCTCAGCGCGCGCGAAGCGGAGGCCGTAGGCGCCTTCAGAAGGTGTTTCGAAAGCCAGGCTTCCTCGCGTGGAGTCCTCACCCCCTGGCCCCCTCTCTCCCATCTTCCGCCCTCCCCCCGCCGGGAGAGGGGGAACCCCCATACGCGTTAATTAACTTAGGCCGCGCCGCGGCTCCCGCCAGGGATTGAAATCCCTGGCTACCATGAAAAACCGACCCCTGAAGGGGGCGGAGCGAGGGTGTCGTCCCCTCGGGGACGACCTTTTCACGGGATAGCCAGGGGTTTGAACCCTCGGGGACGACCTTTTCACGGGATAGCCAGGGGTTTGAACCCCTGGCGAGGCGGCGCCGGGCCGTAAATTAACGCCTATGAAAGAGGGGGAACCCCCTTCCCTCCTGTTTTCCGGGTTTTGGGAGGTGGCGCCCCCTCTCCCGGGGTTGGGAGATGGGAGAGGGGGTCGGGGGGTGAGGACTCCACGCGAGGCGCTTCCGAGACAACCCCTCAGGGGTTCGGGACCTCGATGTCCGCCGGGCTCCGCGGATCGATCTCGTAGTGCGTTTCGAACTGGCTGCTGAAGCCGGTCACGCTCACCGTCTGCCCCGCCGCGAGACCGCTCAGATCGATCCCGGTCTGGTAGTTGACGAAGATCTGGACCTCGCCGGAGCCGTCGTCGACCGTAAACTTGTCGCCATACGGAAAATCGCTCGTCGGCGGCTGAATGATCGTACCGACGACGCGGACGATCAGCCCCTCGGTCGCTTCGCTGACGCCGGCCGTGGTGACCCATTCGGCCTCCACCTTGGGGCCCGCACCGTGGAAGCTGACGTCGGACGCTGGATCGCTCGGCACCAGGATGAGGAGGCCGGAGGCGTCCGCAAGCGTGCCGGTGACGCGCGCCTGCCGGCGGGGAGCAACGTTCAGATCGACCTGCATGCTGACGAAGATCCCGGCGCTCTTGTCCTGCAGCCCGAAGCCCTTGTCGAAGAAGCTCGAGTCAAAGGCGCCGGAGGGAGTGCTCACCGAGCCGTCCACGGTCACCTCGGTGCCGAGCGGCAGGCTGCGGGCCTCGGCGATCGAAATGGCATGCGGTGCGGCCTGCGCGCTGGCCGCTCCAAAAACGAGCAGAGCCGCGGAGAGAAGATGGAGGGAATGTCGCGAAGGGTTCATGGGTCATCCTTTCTGGACGCGCTCAGAGCGGCATCCGCTGGTAGAGATAGCCGTTCAGGTAGCTGCAATCGAACGTCGTGACGGGAATCGAGCCGGGGTCGAACGGATCCACCCCCGGCGGAAAGATCGCGCCTTGGCAACTCGCGGCCATGGTGCGGAAATTCGCTCCGAACTGGTACACGTAGTCCACGACCGCGGTACCGGAGAACGCGGGCGGTCCCGTGACGTCGAAGTTGAGGTTCAGGAAGCGCGCCGCCAGCGTCCGCGGTCCGGTGACCTTCCAGGAGCCGAAGCTGTCGCTGAAGGTGAAGCCTCCGGCGCCGGAGGTGACCTGGTCCGACAGGGTGATCTCCGCGGTCCCGTCGCCGTGGAGCTGCAGGATCTCCGCCCTGGCGGGGAGCGATGCGACATAGGTGCCCGTGAAGCCGCCTCCTTGACCCCGTGTCTCCGGGGTCTCCGCGGCGGCGAGGCTGGTTCCGAGAGTGAGCAGAATGGACAGCAGATAGGCCGTTTTCATAGCGCCGACGATATATGCCTTGCGGCGTGCTGGGTATCCTCTCTAGGGAGGATGCCGGAGGCCCTCGGCCTCCTCTCTAGGGAGGAGATGGAGATCTCTCTATTGAACACTGGAACGTCGAGCATGGACGTGATCGTCGATCAGGTCCAAAAGCCGCTGCGACCGGCGTCAACGTTTGTTGAGGCGGGACCTACCCAAAAAGTGGGGAGCCGGAACCCGGGCGGGCTCTATCCTGAAATTCTCCATGCTGTTGCATCCAGGAACAGAACGTGACCTCAGGCGTCACCACCTTGCAGATCACCTCACTGTAGCGCGCTTGCGCCCGCTGGGAGCGCCGGCATCCTTGCCGGCCCACGCTCTCCGCGACCACGGCGGCCGGCCATGGGTTCCGCAGCCCCGAACCCCGCCTCTCCCCCTTCCAAGAAGGCCGGGCCTTCGGCCCACTTTCTTGTTAATTAATGCCGGCAAGATGCCGGCGCTCCCAGCGGGCGCGGCCGGTGACGGTGTGGCTCTCCCGGCCGCGAACGAGCTGAGGAAAACCTACTGGTACGTCACCACGAGCTGCGGCCGGTTCGCCGTGGTCGTGCGATCAGCCGCCGCCGGCGAAGGGGATCGTCAATCTCCACATGTCGTTGAGCAGCACCGGCGCGAACTCCGCGGTCGCTCCTCCGAAGAGGTAGAGCTCGTAGGCCGTGGCGGTCTTGCGAGTAGCCGATGTAGTCGTTGCCCGTGTCGTCAATTGGGCTGGCGGTTGGGTGCCGTTGCTGATGTACCCGGACAGCCGCCAACCCCTGGACCGCCGCCGATCCACCGCCGGAAGCGATCCTCCGGCGGCGGTCCCTGGGCGGATGGAGCTACGGCAAGGTCGAGTCGTGTAGGGCGCCGCCGTCGACCGGGGCACCGTTCTTGCCCTGGCTCTTCGGCACTCCCACGGTCACCTGGCCCGAGCAACTGCCGCCGCTGGTGGACGTGGCGTTGAAGGAAATGTGATAGACGCGGCCGTTGCCGTTGCCGGCGCGCTCGGAACGAACCGAGGCGGTCGCCGTGCCGACGCCGAAGGCGTCCGGGCTGGTGTCGCCGTCGCCGAGGCCGTTGACCGGCTCATCCTGAGAGACGCTGGTGATGGTGACCGTCACGATTCCGTTGCTCGGATCGGTCACGTCGAGCACGCTGATCGGGACGAGCTCGTGGTTGGGCGGCCAGAGCAGGCCCGGGCTGGCCACGGCGTCGGAGCAGTCGAGCGTGACCACAGGGATATCGCAATTCGGGCCCGTCCACCCGGGCAGGCAACTACAACTGTAGCCGTTCACCTGATCGGTGCAGTCGCCGTTCACGCACGGGCTGGACTCGCACTCGTCGATGTCGACGTCGCAGTTGGTGCCGGTCCACCCGGGCAGGCACGAGCATTCGTAGGCGCCCACCTGGTCGATGCAGACCCCGTTGACGCACGGGTTGGGCTCGCAATCGTCGATATTGACGTCGCAGAAGGTGCCGGTGTAGCCGTCGTTGCACTCGCACTTGGCGACGCCTCCCGGACTGACGCAGGTCCCGTGGTTACATTCGACGCCCTCGCAGGGGTCGACGGGGGGGACCGCCTGCGCCGCCGTGGCGAGCAGGAGGAAGAGGGCGAACATCAACAGGCGTGAGACGGTCGTTCTAGAGCTCATGATCGGATCTCCTTTCCGTTGTTTCATGACAGGGCTCCTTTGAGCGGTGACAGAGGGAGGGCAGGGCTTTTCCTCTCGGTTGAGTCGAGCCGGGGATCGGGTCGCCGCCGGAGGCGGTCCTCCGGCGGCGGTGCGAGAGGCGGATTCGGCTCCTAACCCCCGATGCAGGTGAGGAGGGTCTGGTTCCAGACGAGCCCCGACGGGCAGGTCATGTCGTAGCAACCCCCCCACTGGTCGCACTGGACAAATTGATTCGAGTTGTCGTGGGCGAAGTAGAACAGCCCGGCTGCGATGTTTTCCGGGGTGCAGGGACTGCGGCCGTCGGCGCAGTTGTACGTCTGCTGTTGCGGCTGCTCACAATTCGTGCCGGTCCACCCGGCCTCGCAGGTGCAGCTATAGCTGTTCACCATGTCGTTGCAGGTGCCGTGTTGGCACGGGTTGGACTCGCACTCGTCGATTTCGGTCTCGCAGTTCGTGCCGGTCCAACCGGGTGCACAGTTGCAGGTATAGCCGCTGCCGTTGGCCTGGCAGGTCCCGTTCTGGCAGGGGTCGGGGTTGGGGCAGGCGCCGCCTTCGCAGTTGCCGTTCGCCGGGTTGCAGGTCTGCCCGGTGGGGCAGGCGATGGCCGGGAAGACGCAGTCTCCGGTCACCGGATCGCAGGAGTCGAGGGTGCACAAGCTGCCATCCACGCAGGATTTCGGCGCGTTCACACAGCCACTCGCGGGATCGCAACTGTCGGTCGTGCAGGGGCTGCTGTCATCGCAGTTGACCGGCGGATGCGCGGTCTCGCAGTGCTCGTTGGCGTCGCAGGCGTCGATGGTGCAGGGGTTGCCGTCGCTGCAGAGCGTGTCGCAGTGCGCGAAGCACGTCCCCGGAAGATCGCCGTGGCCGAGGTGGGCCTGCAAGGCGTCCTCGCTGATGGTGATGGTGTGGAAGTTGCTCGGGTTGCCGGGCGGAATGTGGCATACCTGCACCTTGGCATTGCCCGCCCAGGCCGCCGAGGCGGTCAGGGCGAACAGCACGGTGAGGAGTGCCAGGCTTGGACATCTGCGTTTCATCGTTTTTCTCCCTTCAAAGATTGGATTTCGGCTGTGATTCCACAACCAGGACGAGGCTCGGGTCCCGCTGCGGCTGGAACGTCTGCAGGGACGCGTACTCTGCGAGCAGGTCCAGCCAATAGCGGCGGACGTGTGCGAGGGTCAGGTGTTTTTCGATGAAGTCCCGCCCGTTCCGGGCGATTCTCTGGGCCCGCGCGTCGTCGGCTTGGAGGGCGGCCACGGTGCGCGCGGCTTCGTCGACGTCGAGGCTCAGGGGGACGTAGTGCTCGCCGGGGACGAGCTTGGGGTAGAAGAACTCCACCCACTTCGGGTCGACGTAGAAGACCAGCCCGCCGCAGGCGAGCAGGTTCTTGAGACGGAAGCTGGCGGCCACGCCGTCGAAATTCAACAGATAGCGAAAAGCGCAGTGATCGCGCGGCGAGACGGGCTCGGCCGGCGCGATCTTCAGCACCTGCGTCACGTACTCCGTCTCCTTCTGCGACTGGTTGAGGGTGTAGCGCACGTCCCAGAGATCCGGATGTTTTTGCGCGTGGAGGACGTACGGGTCGCGGCTGGCGTTGGTGCGCGAGCCGCGGAAGAAGAGGACCGGTTTCTTTTCCTGCCAGGACAGCGCCTCTCCCGCCGCCAGCAAATCCTTGCGGGAGACGTCCCAGCGCCAGGTCGGAATCACCGCGAGAGCCGGTCCGCCCTCCCAGAACGCCCAGGCGGGATAGAGGATGTCCGCGTGCTCGGCCGGTATCTTGGAAAACGAAAAGACCGGCAGCGGGCTCTCGATGCGGGTGACCGGGTGATCCTGGACGTTGACGAGAAACTCCACGTCCGGCAACCGCGGCGCGATCTCGAGGAGGAAGTGCTCGATCCCCTGGCAACGGGGGGGAAAGTAGCACGCCGCGTCCCGGTAGAGGCGGCCGCCGAGAATCTGATACTTGACGAGGGGCCGGCCCAAGGCGCGGGCCGCGTCCAGATCCTGCCGCCGGATGCCCGCCGTGCGCCAGGGAGCGAGCTGCGCCACGGCCACGTCGTGATAGAAATCGAGATCCTCTCCGGTGTCCTCTCTCTCCTCCACCGCGGCGGTGGGCAGCCTGGCGGTGGCGGCGAGGTGGCTCTCACCGGGCGGCGGCCCTGCGTAGAGGGGCGCTTGGCCGAGGACAGCCAGAAAAACGGTCAGAAGACTGAGGTTGGCGAGACGCTCACTCATGAGAGGGCTCCTTCCAAAGGGCGCAGCGGTGACGGAAGGGCGGCCGGCATGGAGGGTTCCCGCCGGCTTTCTTCGATCGAGAGTGGCTCGCGCGCCATGGCGGCGAACCCCAGGGAGCCCCAGACGGCGAGGCCGAGGGGGATCAGAAGGGCCAGCGGCCCCTGGCCGGGCAGCAGATGCTCGGCCAGGCGGTAGAGGCTGACGCCGGCCGCGGGAGCGACGAAGCCGCGCACGCCGTTGAGCGCGACGTTCAAGGACATGTAATGAGGAGCCTTCTCGGGCGTCGCGAAATCGTGATGGCCCACTTGCCAAGTGAGCGACCCGCCGGCATACCCGACGCCGAGCAGCGCCGCTCCCAACCACAGGCACGGCTCGGAGCGGAGCGCCAGGCCGGCCGCGGAGAACGCGAGGGAGGCGGCGTAGAACCAACTGTGGAAGGCCCGGAAGCGGATCACATGGACTTGGGCGAGCCGGCGGGCGAAGAGCGGCATGACCAGCGGCACGGCGACCATGGGCACGGCGGTGATGAGCAGGATCTGCTCGATGTGGGAGAACGAAAAACGGTCCGCGAGGCCGATCAGCAGCGGCGCGGCGGCCATCTGGACGCCGCAGTCGAGCACGAACAGCCAGGTGAGGTAACGGCGGAAGCCCGGATCCTCGCGCAGGATCCCGGCGACCGCGCGCAGAGACCCCGGACGGCTCCGGCGGCCGGGCTCATCCGCCTCGGCCTCCAGAGTGGGCTCCGGGCCGGCGGCGCGGCTCAGGGACCGGTAGAGGAAGGCGCCGGCGAGGCCGAGCCCGGCGATCAGCAGATAGAGTCCCGGAAGAGCGGCCGGCCGTGAGTCCACCAGTGCGCCGACCGAGATGCCGGTCACCGCGATCGCCAGATAGTGAGCCGCGACCACCCGGCCCGCGAGACCGGCGCGCTGCTCGCGGTCGTAGCACAACCGCCACACCGAGGTGCGCAGAGTGAGGACGCCCGACCAGAGCAGGCGCGCCGAGACCGCACCTGTCAACACCATCGCGAGGCCGGCGGCATTGCGCGGCGCGGCGGCCAGCAGCAGCAGGCACGCCACGCAGAGCACCTGGAGATTGACCAGCAGACGCGAGGACCGTCCCCGCAAGCCCACCGCCGCCCAACCCAGACAGGTGATCCCGGCAAACAGAGGCGCCCCCACCAGCACGGCCACCGCGTAGTCGAGCGTGACCGCGCCGACCGCCTGCCGGTAGAGGGCTTTGACCATGACGCTGACGACGCCGCCCTCCATGGCGCCCAGCGAGACGGCGAATAAAAGCCAGGCCGCGACTTCGAGGCGCTCACGGCGGCCGTCCTCGCCGCGGGCCGCCTGCCGGGTGCGGTCAGTCATCGGATGCGCCCGCCGCGTTGAGACCCGCGGTCCGCCGCGGCTCGGCGACGGGTTTGCGGAAAGGCGACGCGGGGTTTGCCCGCACCCGGCGCACCGCCTCCTGAACATTGGCGACGAAGGCGTCCTCGTCGATCTCGTAGTTCCAGAATTTCGGGTTCTGCCGGTTCTCCTCGGCCACCGAGATGTCCGGCGGAAAACGGCGGACGACGTCGGACTCCCGCGCCTTGAGGTAGCCGACGCCGGCGAGACGGGTGAGGTCGGAGTAGGTGTCGACATCGCCGCAGTTGTAGATCTCGTACATCACCGCCCACTCGGGCAGCCACAGGGTGTGGACCAGGCCGGCGCCATGCATCCCGATCAGGACGTCGGTCTCGGCCATCAGCGCGAGCTGGCCGGTGATCGGCGGGCGGCCGTTCCAATCGAAATTGACCACCTCGATCTCGACGCCCGGCACCCGGCGGCGCAACGCCGCCACCAGCTCGGCTTCGTTGGTGACCTTGCGGGTTCCCGAGGTTGTGCCCGTGCCTGCGGAGCGCGACATGATCTTGATGCGCACCGGATCGTCCGGCCCGGGACGGCGCGGCGGATGCGCCAGCACCCGCGCCTTGGTGCGCTCGGCGAAGGCGCGCACGAAGCCGCCCGGCCCGGAGTGGCAGCTCTCGGCGCGGCCGGGCACGTCCATGTTGAAATAGAAGGTCCCGACGGCGCGCGGATTGACCGCGAACACGGCGTTGTCGAAACACACGCTCTTGCCCGCCCAGAACCCGAGCGGACGCACCGGCCGCGTGGTGAAGGCGTCATAGAGCTCGTACCAGCCCGACGGCACGCGCTCGGCGGTGGACGCCGGATCCCAGGTGACGATCTGCAAATCTGGGGCGTCCTGCCAACCGGCGATCCACGCCGACAGGAACAGGTTTACGTGATCGCAGATGCCGTGGTAGATGTTGGCCCGGCTGTCCGGCTTGATGAGCAGCGTCGGCTCGTGGATCACCACGTCGCAGGGCCGGCCGTCCTGCGCCCCCTGCAGATCGCGCAGCTCCGGCCCCCAATCCGAAATGCCGCCGAAAAACCGCCCCGACCGCGGATAGCCGGTATTCACCGCGCATGTGGTAGACACTGTGACGCCGGCGGTTTTGTTGTCCTGGGACGGTTTCTCAGGGAGCGGGACGTCGATCCGGACACCGCGCGCCTGGCAGATGCGCAGATCGGGCGTGCAGCGCATGGAGGGGGAAGCCGGCGCGGCGGCGTCCGCGCAATATTCCACCATGCGCTCGCGGTGGCCCTCCACGACGCCCCAATCCGCGGTCGCAAAGAAGCGCTGACGCTCGGCCGCTACGGCAGTAGCGCTCCCATCGCACACCACGTCGGCGGCGGTGTCGGGTCTGGCCGCGGGTGCGGCCACGAGGGTCGCCGTCTCCGCAGCGCCAAGCGAGGGTGCGATGAGCACGGCAAGAAGAGCTGCCGTCCACAAAAGTGGCGACGATTTGAACGAGTTTCTGCTGTCGGATTGCGGCATTGCGCCTCCGGACGTACCTGCGTCCTCTGCTTTCCTCTCCGGTTGGAAGGAATGACGACGCCTACAATAGAGCTCGGCCTGAGCCGCGTCTATCCGCCCTGGAGAGGATTTTTGAACGGCTCCGCCTCCTCCCTAGAGAGGAGGCCGCGTCATCGCTTGAGAGGATATGAACGGGCGGAGCCTTGCTCTCGCGCCTAACAACCCGATTCAGTCGCGTGGGGCTACTGGTAGGTCACCACGAGCTGTGGGCGGTTGGCGGCGGTATTGTTGTCGCCGGAGTAGTAGCCGATGAAATCGTTGCCCGTGTCGTCGTTGTCGTCGAGGTTGAAGTAGACGCGGAGCTGCGTCGTCCCCGTCTTGCTGATGGCTGCGAGACCCGCGGCGTTCAAGCTGCCTTCCGACCAGTCCCCGTTCGCGGCGGCGTTGGTCAGGCTCGCCGCCTGGGCAACGGTCGCGGTGGCCTGGAAATCACCCGTCTGGAGCGTCGTCGACCCGGAGAAGCCGCCCGTCTGCACGTCGGCCCAGCAGGTGCCATGGGTGGTGAAGGGATTAGCGCCGGAGACCGTGCCGCGGCGCAGCCGCAGGGTCGCCGAGACGATCGTGGCACCGTCGGGGACGCCCGAGGTGTCGAAGGAGACGACCGCCTTGTACTGCTTGTCCTTGTTGTCGTCACCCACCCGCAACGCGCTGGTGGTGCCGGCGTTGGCATCGATCGAGCCGCCGAGGTTGGAGGTCTCGGTCGACTCCAGCACCCAGCCGTCCTGGGCGGCGACGGAGGTGAAGGTCACCGTCGTGGGGTTGGCGAAGCAGGTGTCGGTGCTCTCGTTGCAGGAGAGCGGGCTGCACGGATCGCTGCCCGCCTGGCAGAGGCCGGCGTTGCAGGTCTCGGCGCCGTTGCAGAAGAGGCCGTCATCGCATTGGCTGTTGAGGGTGCACGTCGAGCCGAGCGCACCGGTCACCACGACGGCGAAGGGCTGCGGGCCGTCGGGCACGTTGAACGAGCGCACGGTGACGGTGTAGGTGCCGGTGGCCGGAGCCGCCAGCAGCACCTGCTCCAGGTTGTTCCGCCGGTCCGCCGCGCCGCCCGTCGCCGAGACGCCGCCCGAGAAGACGTTACCGAGCCAGAGCGTGCCCCCGGGGCCGGTGACGCGCAGGTCGAGGTCGTTGTTCAAGTTGACGCTCGCCGCCGGAGTCGACGGGAAGTCGGTCCACGCCAGGGTGACCTTGAGCGGCTCGGCGCTGCTGGAGACGCTGAAGTTGTAAGTGCGGTCCTCGTTGGTGGAGCCGGTGGCGAAGGGGGTGTCGTTGTCCCTCGCCCACAGCTTGCGGGGCTGGCCGGTGAAATAGAGGGCGTTCTCCAGCAGGATGCGCCCCCAGCCCTGGCAGTTGGCAGGGATGGCGGTGGTGTTCGCCATACTCACCGCCGAGTTGACGAGCGTAGCCTTGAGCAGAGCTGCCGAGGGGGTGAAGCCGTCGGTCGAGACCTCGCTTCCCGTGGGATACCACCCGTCGGTGTAGTACTGGCGGATGAGCGCCGTCAAGCCCGTGGCGCCCGGGGAGGCCATGCTGGTGCCGGACATGGTGGCCGTGCCGCAGTTGTTGCTCGTGATGTTGCCGTCGTTGCCGGCCGAGACGATGGAGGAGCCGGGGATGGTGATATCGGGCTTGACGCGGCCGTCGATCGTCGGGCCGCAGCTGCTGAACGAGGCCATGGATTCGGCGCTGGTGCCGCGCAGGGTGGCGCCCACGGAGACGCCGTTCTTGTTGGTCGACGGGCTGCCGACGGTGCCGGCGCCCGGACCGGCGTTGCCGGCGGCGAAGAAGATCAGGTCGTCCTTGTGGTCCCACAGAAACTGATCCACGTCCTGGCTGCCCACGGTGTAGTTGTTCTGCACCGCACCGTTCTCGTTGTCACCCCAGGAGTTGGTGTGGAGGCGCGCGCCCTGGTCGTAGGCCTGCTGGAAGAGCGGCTTCAGGTCCACCACCGGGCAGCCGAGGCCCGGCAGGTCGGCGCAGTTGTCGGTCAGGAATCCGGCGTCCTGGATGACCAGCTTCGCCCCTGGGGCCATGCCGTCCGCCGTGTCGTGGGTCAGCAGGTTGGCGAAGTTGTCGCCCGCCACGGTGCCGGCCACGTGGGTGCCGTGGCCGTGGGTGTCCCACTCGTTGCCCGCGATGCCGCCGTTGCACTCGCTGGTGGCCAGGAAATCCACGGCGAGGACCTTGCGCTGGGCGGTGCTCACCATGGTGCCGCCGTTGCAGACGTTGGTGGGGGGCAGGCCCAGGGCCGTATCACGGAAGAAGCACATGTCGGGATCGATCCCGGTGTCGATGATCGCCACGGTCTGCCCTTCGCCGAAGATCCCCTGGCTGAAGATGGGCGTCGTCTGGCCGCCGGAGAGGCCCGACTGGCCCACCCAGATGGTGGTGTCGTTCAGCAGGGTCTTGCGGCTCTCGAGCTCGATCCAGAAGACATCGGAGAGCGCGGCGAGGGGCTCGCGCAGAGCGGCGATCTCGGCCGGGGTCAGGAGCAGCCGGACGCGGGAGAAGGACGGACCGCGGCCGACTCCCACGATCGCCTGCGCTCCCAGGTCCCGCATCGCCTGCACCGTCGCGGAGAGATCGGCGTCGGGCAGGATGTGGATCATCACCGGCCGGTAGTCCTGGGCCTTCACCGCGGCGCCTGTCTCTCCGGGCTCCACGGCGGCGATGTCGCGGGAGATCTTGTAGGCGGGATGGAACGGGCCGGACCAGGAGGCGCCCAGGCTGGTGAGGAGCGATTTCGTCGCCGCGCCGGCCGGCAGCTTCACCAGGTACGCGTAATACGGCAGATAGGTGTAGACCCGCAGGCTGGCGGCGCGCAGGGCTTGGACCTGGCGAGCCGTCACCGGCCGCGGGAATTTCACCAGAACGATTTCGCCCTCGCCCGGTTCCGCGGGACGGGCGCGCAGAGCCTTGGGGAGCAGGGGCTCCGGAAGGCTGGTGTCGATGACGCTGGAATTGAGCGAGATGACGGTGGCCGCCCGCTCCTCCAGGTTCCGGGAGCCCTGGGCCATGAGGCAGGGGCAGATGGCGGCAAGCAGCAAAAAAAAGATATTCCGGACCTTCTTCGATCGAGGCATGGTCTCATCCTCCAGTCTTGGATTCTTCCTACCCTCTTACATCATGGTGCCTGGGGCGGGCGAAAGAAGCCGGGGCCCGCGCCGCAGCACAGCCCCGGTTCACGCCGGGCGCCGCCCTACTGGTACGTCACCACGAGCTGCGGCCGGTTCGCCGCGGTCGTGTTGTCGCCCGAGTAGTAGCCGATGTAGTCGTTGCCCGTGTCGTCGTTGTCGTCGAGGTTGAAATAGACACGGAGCTGCGTCGTCCCCGTCTTGCTGACGGCCGCGAGGCCCGCTGCGCTCAGGCTGCCTTCGGACCAGGCGCCGTTCGTGGTGGCGTTGGTGAGGCTCGTGGCCTGGACGACGGTCGCCGCGGCCTGGAAGTCCCCGGTCTGGAGAGTGGTCGAGCCAGAGAAGCCGCCCGTCTGGACGTCGGCCCAGCAGGTGCCGTGGGTGGTGAAGGGGCTGGTGCCGGAGACCGTGCCACGGCGCAGGCGCAAGGTGGCTGAAACGATCGTGGCGCCGTCGGGGATCGAGGAGGTGTCGAAGGAGACGACCGCCTTGTACTGCTTGTCCTTGTTGTCGTCGCCCACCCGCAGGGCGCTGGTGGTGTTGGCAGTGGCGTCGATCGAGCCGCCGGCATTGGAGGTCTCGGTCGACTCCAGCACCCAGCCGTCCTGGGCGGCGACCGAGGTGAGAGTGACGACGGTCGGTGCAGCCACCGGTGTTGCCGACGCCTCGTTCGAATTCGGTCCCTCCCCCACTCCGTTGGTCGCGGTCACCACGTAGTAATACGTCGTCCCGTTGGTCAGACCAGTGTCGGTGAAGCTCGTGCCGGTCCAGTTGCTCTGGATGGTCGTGTAGGGCCCGCCGCTCACCGTTGCGCGGTGGACGCTATAGCCGGTGGCGCCGCTCGCGGCCGTCCAGGCGAGGCTGATCTGTCCGCTGCCCGGCGTGGCCGAGAGCGCGCCCGGAGCGCCCGGCAGCGTCTCGCAGTACTCGACCTGCTTGCCGATCACGGCGTACGGACAGGCAGACTGCTCGAGAAGATAGAGGACCGCCGCGCGGTTGCGGGAGGTCTGGGCCGGGATCACCTCGTCCGGAGGATAGAAGCCTGGCGAGCCCACCGGGTACATCTCGAAGGTGTAGGTGAAGATGTGGTGGACGCCGTAGGTCCAGTCGTCGATCGTTCCATCGGTGATGTAGAGGTCGCTCGATTGTTCCGGCGTATAGCCGTTCGTCGTCGCCATGGCCTGGCCCATCGTCACGTAGACATCGTGGTCGTCCTGGCTCATGTCGGCCGGCACGTCGGTGAAGGTATAGCCGTAGGGCCAGAGGACCAGCTCGCCGTAGGTGTGGAAGTCGATGCTGGTCGTGATCTGCTGCTTGCCGCCCACCACCCGGCTGTCCACGAAGTCGCGCACCACGTCGGTTTCGGGGGCGGAGAAGGCTGAGGCGCCGCGGTAGGTCTCGCTGCTCGGCGTGCCGCTGCTGCCGCCGCAGCAGCCAAACTTGTAGCCCCAGTTGCGGTTCAAGTCGGTGCCGATGGCGCTCGTGCCGGCGTTGGGCTGGCGGTTCTTGCGCCAGGAGGCATAGGTGCCGGTCGCGATGTCGTACTCTCCGCCGTCCGGATTCATGTCGAAGACGATCCAGATCTCGCGGCCGTCCACCAGGCTGGTGATCTCTGGATCGACACCGTACTCGTCGGTCAACATGTGGAGCGTATAGAGGGCCATCTCGACGGTCAGGTGCTCGCGGGCATGTTGATGATGCGTGAGGAGCACCTCGGGCTCGTCCTCGTCGACGCCCACGTTGTCCGAGATCTTGCCGGCCCAGACCGTGCGCCCCTCATATGACAGGCCCATGGAGAACAGCGAGAAGATCGCCGGATGGTCGAACGCGGCCTGCTGGAGCTCGGCCACCATTTCGGCGTAGTCGTGGTAGGCCGAGTCGGCTGGCGGAAAGGCCTTGAGGAATTCCTCCTGCGTCCTGAACCGCACGAGCTTCAGGCCCAGACGCTTCAAGGCCCTGGCTTCGCGGCCCGTGGCCTCGACGAGGACGTAGTCGTGACCGACCTCGAAGATGTCCGCACCGGTGGCGGCGATGGCCGAGCGGGTGCGGGCGTCGAAGACGTTCGAGATCTTGTAGGTGCCGGTCTCTTTGGTGGGCTGTGCGGCGGCGGGAGCCGCCAGGCCGAGCCCGAACAGCAGCGCGAGCATCAGCCCCAGCAGGGTTTTCATGACGATTCTCCTTTTTCCCGGTTTCCAGGAGACCCGCGCGGGTTGGCAGGCTGCGCCACAAGGAGTCGCCTGGTGAAACCTTCTCTGAGCTTACAGCTCAGCGTAGTGCCTGGGCTGAGGCGTGTCGATCCTCGCGAGGGAGGATCTTTGCGGCCTCCGCCTCCTCTCCAGGGAGGAGGGAGGGGTCCTCCTTTGGGAGGAGGACGCGAGGGAAGGCCGGGCCCTCGCAAGGACCCGGCCTTGGTCACCTACGGAGCTCGATCGCCACCCCGGGCTACGGCGCCTGGAACTCGGCGTTGAGGTTCACGTTGCTCGACGGCATCGTGAAACCGCAGTGCGTGATCGGGTTGGCGCAGAAGCAGCCCCAGCCGTAGTTGATTGTCGTGCAACCGGAGAGGTACGGGTTGCTGGTGAACCACATGAACCAGTAGTCCTGGTTGGCGATGGCATCGATCGACACCTCCGTGCCGGCCGCCACCGAGCTGCCGCACGACGTCCATGGCGAGCTGGACGAGGCGCGGCAGGAGATGCTCAGAGAGCCTCCGGCGAGCGACTGCACACCGTCCGTCGTCACGGTCGTGGTCAGCGTATAGCTCGTCGCCCAGGCCACGCCTTGCGGACCGAACCCGGCGAGGACGCCGAGCAGCAGAACGCACATCATTCCACTGGTCTTCGCGATTTTCATTGCACACCTCCTCTAGAAGAGGGGGTGCCTGAAAGAGAGGAAAACGCGCCGAGAGCCCGAGCTCCCCCACGACCGGCGGCTCTCCCTTTGTTCTTTTGGTTGGAGCGGGTTGGGGGGGCGGGCGCCGGGCCGCCCCCCCGGTCCGCAAAACTGCCATCCCGGTGCGGGTCTACTTTCGCGACGCGACTTAGACGGGCGGCGGCTCGCAGGTCACCCCCTGGCTGGCTGCCGCCTGCTCCAGCAGGCTGGCACAGTACTGGCCCTGCTCCGGCGAGACCGGCAGTCGGGTCCCACCAAAAATTAAAAAGGCCTCGCCACAGGACCATTGGCCGTCCTCGAGGACAGAGAACGCAAGGTCAGGGAAGTGGGTGAGTGTGATTCCGTCCGTGCTGTTGTAGAAGGGTTCGGTGAGGCAAGAGCCAGCCCGCCCCCCGATCCGGCCGACCGGAAGGGCGGGCGGGCGCGGGATGTCTCCCTACTGGTACGTCACGACGAGCTGCGGCCGGTTCGCCGCGGTCGTGTTGTCGCCCGAGTAGTAGCCGATGAAGTCGTTGCCCGTGTCGTCGTTGTCGTCGAGGTTGAAATAGACGCGGAGCTGCGTCGTGCCCGTCTTGCTGACGGCCGCGAGACCCGCGGCGTTCAAGCTGCCTTCGGACCACGCGCCGTTCGTGGCGGCGTTGGTGAGGCTGGTGGCCTGGACGGCGGTCGCCGCGGCCTGGAAGTCGCCGGTCTGGAGAGTCGTCGAGCCGGAGAGGCCGCCCGTCTGGACGTCCACCCAGCAGGTGCCGTGGGTGGTGAAGGGGTTGGTGCCGGAGACCGTGCCGCGGCGCAGGCGCAGGGTCACCGAGAGGATCGTGGCGCCGTCGGGGATCGACGAGGTGTCGAAGGAAACGACCGCCTTGTACTGCTTGTCCTTGTTGTCGTCACCCACCCGCAGTGCGCTGGTGGTGGTGGCGGTGGCGTCGATCGAGCCACCGGCGTTGGTGGTCTCGCCCGACTCCAGCACCCAGCCGTCCTGGGCTGCGACGGAGGTGAAGGTCGTGGTGGCCGGAGCCGCATTGACGACCTGCGGCGCGCCGCTGTCGTCACCGCTGCTGTTTTGCCATATGCCGGCGCCCGTGAAGGCGGCGGTGAGGGTGTGGCTACCCACCGCCAGCACCGCCGTGCTGAAGGCGGCGTGGCCGGTCCCGTCGACGGTGACGCCGGAGGCCCAGACGGTCGCTCCTTCGGTGAAGGTGACGGTGCCCGCGGGCACGCCGGAGCCGGAGGTCACGGTCGCCGTAAAGGTGACTGATTGCCCGGACGTCGAGGGGTTGGGAGCGGAGGTCAGCGTGGTGGTGGTCGGTGTGGCGGGGGCCGCCGGCGTGGCCTGCGCCTCGTTCGAGCTCGCGCCCTCGCCCTCGGCGTTGGTCGCGGTCACGACATAGAAGTACGTCGTCCCATTGGTCAGACCGGTGTCGGTGTAGCTCGTCCCCACGATGTTGCTCTTGATGGTCGTATAGGGGCCGCCGCTCGTCGTGCCGCGGTGGACGCCGTAGCCGGTTGCGCCGCTCGCGGCCGACCAGGTGAGGGCGGCCTGCCCGTTCCCCGGCGTGGCCGAGAGCCCGCTGGTCGCGCCCGGCGCCGCGATGGGGTCGACCCGGAAGATGAACGTGCCCGACCTCATGTCCGACAGGAGGACGTTGCCGGACGGGAGGAACACATGGATGTTCCAGGCGCCGTTGTAATTGCCGGTGATCGTCTTGTCGAACGTGCCATCGCCATCGGGATCGCGCCAGGTTTCGTATTTCCCGACCTCCACCGGATTGGCCGGGTTCGAGATGTCGAACACCCGCAGGCCGGCTTCGTAGTAGGCGGTGATCAGATATTTACCACGGACCTGGCCGTTGTGGATGCGGGAGTTGCCCGTGGCATCGCCCGACCATTGGAACGCCGTCACCTGCGTCGGGCTCGCCGGGTTCGAGACGTCGTAGACGCCGATGTCGCGGACGTTGAATTCCTCGAACGCGTAGAGATAGTGCGAATCGTCGTCCAGCCAGTTGCTGTGCGCGTAGATGCCGGAGACCGTGGGCGACTCTCCCACGAGCGTGGGCGTCCCGCCGGTGCGGACGTTGGTGATATCGAGGATCCGGTAGCGGATCGCATATCCCTCCGCCGCGTAGAGCAGGTCTTTGCCGCCCGATCCCGGGACGTTCGACCGGGTGAAGCTGTCATGGCAGTCGTGGCCGCTGCCGGTCCAACTCGGGAGGAGCGGCGGATCGAATGGATTCTGCAGCAGGTCGAAGATCTGGCAGCCGAGCGTGGAGGCATTGTTGGCCGTGTTCAAGAACAGCAGGCCCAGGTCTTCATTGACGAAGACGGTGTGGCCGTAGTTCGTGCGGCCCCGGTCGGCGATGCCCGCCGGCGGGATCGGATTGGAATCGACGCCGTGCGGGGCCGAATCGGACAGATACGAGAGGTCCACGACCCAGAAATTGCCATTCGCCTGCGCACCGACGTACGCATAGGTTTTTCCGGAAACCGGGTCGCGGTGGATGTCGACGTCCCGCCAGATCCGGCCTTTCGGCGGGCTGACGCCACCCGACATGTCGATGTACTGGACCTGGAAAGGAGCCGCCGGGTCGGTCACGTCGATGATGTGCAGGCCGAAGCTGTTGCACTGGAGAGCATATTCCCGCGTGCCGGCCGCGTAGCCCCAGATGCCGTTGTAGAGCGTGCCGGTCGAGGAGTTGTCGCCGTAGTACGGGCTCGGCGGCTGCGAATCGAGCTGGCCCAACTTCGTGACGTTGCCGTTGCCGGTGTAGTCGGCCGGCGCCGCCGCCGCGGGCGTCGGGTCCGGAGCGGCGAGGCCGAGGAGGGCCTTGAGATAGAGATTCATGTCCGGCGAGAGCTTCTTGCGCCTCTCCTGCGCATTCAGCCACCGGACGAGCTTCTCCAGGTGGCCGGCCGCGTAGTGGTGCTCGATGTACTCGTGCTGCACCTCGGTAATCGCGCCGTCGTCGACCAGGCCGTGCAGATAGACCTCGATCGAGCCGGGGGTTTCGTCGTGGGCCCAGGCCGTCGAGCTCGCGAGAGCGAGCAGGACGGCGAGCACCACCGCGAGAAGGCCGGCTTTCCGGGTTTGGGCGGGGAACGAATCGTTCATAGGGATCTTCATTGGAATCTCCTTGTCATGCGAGAGTGCTGCGGGCTGGTTGCTCGGTGAAAAAGGCGGCCGGGAAAGCCAGCAGAGGCGCTTCCCGGCCGTGGATGGAGGCGTTCCCCGCCTCGAAGGGTTGGTGTGCTCCGAGCGTCAGTCAGGGTTGGACTGCGCTCGGGACGTTGAAGGTCGCGTGGCAGCTAGTTGCAGGTCTCGGTGATCAGGCCCTTTTCCATGGTGATTACGCCATTGGCATTCATGGTGCCCTGGAAGCGGAAGGTCGCGTGAAAGTTCGGCGCGTCGCCCATGCCGATGGCATCGACACCGATGTTGATCCCTATGTTGGAGCTGCCCCCGGCGTTGTCGTTAGCGCGTTCGGGGAAGATCTCGAACTCCGGAAAATCGGCATGCAACTGGTAGGAATCGCCCGTCACACTGCCGATGCCGACCCCTTGAAGCTTGAAGTTGAGATGAAGGTGGGAACCGCCGGCGCCATCGTCCGTGATTCCGAAGACGGCATGGACCTTGAGGATGCCGTCCACGTCTTCTCCGAGTCCGCCGTTCGCGCAGGGGACGAAGATCGTGAAGTTGGTCTGGTCGCGGAACGTCTGGGTTTCCGCGGCGGCTGAGCCGGCGCTCACGATCATCAGGAGCGCCACGGCGAAGAGGGTGAGACCGAAACGAACGAGGTTCTTTTTCATGATTGTCTCCGTAAGGGAAGGGGTATTCCGCTCGAGCCCGGCGTCCGTCAACCGTTTCGACCTGGCCATCCCGAGCTGTTGCCAGGGTAGTGCCTGCGCGGAGGCGTGTCGATCGTCGCGAGCGATGATTTTTGCGGTCTCCGCCTCCTCTCTGGAGAGGAGGGAGAGCCTACCCGTTTGGACGGGGAGCGCTGCGGAAACCCCTCGGCTGAGAAAAGACGGCCGGGAGAGCCCATCAGAGAGGCTCGCCCCCTGGCCCCCCTCTCTCCACCACGATGACTTTGACAGGCCCTGCCCGCCTTCCCCCGCGCCAGGGGCCCTTGACAGGGGCGCGGGCCACGTGGTACTAGCAGAACAAGGAGGTCCTACCAAAACATCCATGTCCTACTCGACTCTCACTCGTAAAGGCCAGGTCACCATTCCCAAGCCCCTGCGAGATCGACTGGGATTGCACCTCGGAGATCGGATCTCCTTCCATCTGCGTGGAGAGGAGATCGTCTTGAAGCCCGTCCACCGCACCATCCTCGATCTCCAAGGCTCTGTGCAGCCGAAAAACCGGCCCGAAGATTTCAGCACTATTCGCCGCCAGGTCGCGGCGGCGCGGGGCCGCGCGCGAGCCAAACCCGATGCCTAGGGTTTTTGTCGACACCAACGTCTTCCTGCGCTTCCTCACCCAGGACGAGCCGGCAAGGATGCCGGCGCTCCCAGCGGGCGCAAGACCCGACTTCCGGCGCAAAGCGAACGGTATTGGGTTTTAGGCAGCCATGCCCGGAATCTGCGCGGCATAGAGCGCCAGCTCCACCCGGCTTTCCAGGCGCAGCTTCTCGTAGACGCTGCTCAGATGGGTGCGGACCGTCGTCACCGCCACGCCGAGCCGCCGGGCGATCTGCTTGTTGCCCATGCCTTCGGCCAACAGGCGGAGGATGTCCTGCTCGCGCTGGGTGAGGGTCTCGCCGTCCACCGGCGGCGGGCTCTCGCAGCCCCGCGCCGTGCCGATGGCGGCACGGGCCACCGCCGGGCTGACGTAGAACCGGTCCGCGAGGATCTCACGCACGGCGCGTTCGATCTCCTCGGGAGCCGAGGTCTTGGGCAGATAACCCCAAGCGCCGGCTGCGAACGCCGCCTGCACGCAGGAAGGCTCGGCGTGGATGCTCAGGATCAGGACCTTCACACCAGGGAGGGACGCCTGGAGCCTGCGCGTGGCCTCGATGCCGTCGAGACCGGGCATCCCGATGTCGGTGATGACGAGGTCGGGCCGCAGGCGCTCGGCGGCGGCGAGGAGTAGCTGGCCGTCCATCACCGTTCCGACGACTTCGAGCTCCGGCTCGAGCAGCTTGCGCAAGCCCGCGAGCATCATCGGATGGTCATCGGCGAGAAGGACTCTGGGACGAAGATCGGACATGCTTCCTGCCTCCCTGGAAGATCAACCTCGCCCCAATGGGTCGAGAGGAATTGGCACCATCTTAGAGAGGGCTTGCCCATGTGTCGTCCTCCAGGTGTATGACGAGGGCCTACCCTTTTGGGTGGGGCTTACCGGAGGGCCTGCCGCACGAAGTCCTCGATCTGGGCCGCCGGCCGTGCGCCGCTCGTGCGGGCGACCTCGCGGCCGCGCTGGGGCGGCCCCCCCTCAGCCGCCCCGCCGGGATCCCGTTACTCGGGGGTGCAGTGCTCGAGGAGCAACTGGGTGCAGGCAGCGACTTCCTCGAGAGTAATGTTGAGGACGATCTGCGGCGTTGTCGAAAGGACGCTGCAGCTGCCGCCGGTCGGCGAGCTCGGATCCTCCTTGGATTCGACAAAGCCGGTATCGGTAAGCAGGCTGATGCCGTTGCCAGAGTTGCCTCCGCACTCCAAGGTGTGGCCGGCCAGCGCGGCGTTGAATTCGGGGATCGCCTGGCAGGGGCAGGCGTTCTCGCAGGGCATGTCATGACCGGCGATGCGCTTGAACTGGTCCCGCACCTTGCCACAGGCGGTCGCCGAGGCGGCGGGGTTGGCGGTCTCGCAGTCCATGGCCTCACAGTAGGCGTTGCAGAGGCCGAAGGCGGCGCCGGACTCGACGTCGCAGACCGTTTCCATGGCCGGGGTCTGCCCGTCCGGGGTCTGGGCCAAGGAGGCGCCGGAACAGACGAGAAGCATAGCAAAGGCGAGAGAGAGACATACTTTCATACTCGGACTCCTTTTGGATTGTTGGGGGAACCCTGACGATCAGGATAGCAGAAGCGGGCGGCTTGTCGTCCGACAAAAAGCTGATTCTTCTCTCCACGTTTTGTTGAGCGGACCCCACCCCAAAGGGTGGGAGCTACAAGCCGGCTCAAGAGGATTCCGGCTGCACCAGCCCTGACCGCAGCGCATAGAGGGTAGCCTCCACCCGGTTGCTCACACCGAGCTTGTCCAGGATGTGACTCACGTGCGTGCGGACCGTCACCTCGCCGATCGAGAGCTCCCGGGCGATGCTCCGGTTGCTCCAGCCGCGCGCCAGCAGGGCGAGCACCTCGTTCTCCCGGTCGGTGAGCAGCTCTCGCGTCCCATAGGCGGGCTGCAGCTTGAGGTAGGTCAGTAATTTGCGGGTGAGCCGCGGGGGCAGCCAGGCCTCCCCCCGGGAGACCTGACGGATGGCCTCGAGGAAGTCCTCGCGCCGCGAAGTCTTGGCCAGATAGCCCAGAGCCCCCGCGGAGATCGCTGTCAGGACGTCCGCCTCCACCTCGGTACCGGTCAGGACGACGATCCCGACCTCCGGCCGCACGGCGAGGATCTTCCGGATCGCCTCGACCCCATTGACCTCGGGGAGCTGCAGATCCATCAGGATCACCTGGGGATCGCAGCGGCCCGCCTCCTCTACCGCCTGCCGCCCGTCATCCGCCTCACCGACGACCGTGATGTCGGCGGCGCCGGCCAGCAGCGCGCACACGCCCTTGCGGACCACGAAGTGATCGTCGACGATGAGGACTCGGACGGGACTCTTCATGACAGACCTTCACAGTGCGCGGAGATCTGATCGGCGACACTGGCGGCGCTGAGCGGAAGCAGGAGGACGACAGGGCTGCGTCGAAAAGGCTTCTCATTGGCGTTCATACGGCTCTCCTTGAAAGAGGGTCCTGCATTCCTCAACGCCGGCCATGGCTCTCGGGCGCCGATCTCGCCATGCCAGCGCATCGAGCCCACGACCGCGTTGCCGGAGTACCTGAGAGCAGACCCTCTCGCCAAATGAACGTCAATCTTCTAGGCGCTGCAAAATCAGTTTGCGAGTGTACTGGAAACCTGCTCGAAAGACAACTACAGGCCGTGCTTGCGGCACAGCTCCTGGAGCTCGGCGTCGTTCCAGCCGCGGGCCTGGAGGGCCTTCACCAGCGGGCGGGCCTCGTCGACCCGGCCGAGGTAGAGGAGGGCGCGGGCGTGGGTGTCGAGGAAGTCCACCGCCCCGGTGTCGGCGGTCAGCGGCGCCATCAGAGTGACGGCCTCGCGCCAGCTCGCCTCGGCGCGCTCCCGCTGGTCCAGGTCTCTCTCCAGCTTTCCGATCTCCACCAGGGTCTGGGCCAGGAGCTGCCGCTCGCCGGGATTGTCCGGATCGGCGGCGAGGCGCTTGCGGGTGGCGTCGATGGCGCGCTGATAGAGCGCCCGGGCCTCGGCAGAATCCCCCCGGTCGCGCCGCAGGGCGGCGAGGTTGCCGAGGGCCTGCGCAACGAGCGGGTGATCCGGGCCGAGACGCTGTTCCCAGATCGCGATCGCCCGCCGGTAGAGGGGCTCGGCCCCAGCGAGATCGCCCCGCTCGGCGAGCAGCAGGCCCAGGTTCATCAGCGTGTACGCGACGCTGGGGTGGTCGGGACCCAGAGCTCCTTCCTGGATGGCGAGCGTCTGCCGGTAGAGCGACTCGGCCTGGGCCACGTCGCCCCGGCGATGCGCGAGGGTTGCCAGGCTGTTGAGGCTGGAAGCGACCTCGGGATGGCCGGGACCGAGGGTTTTGCGCTGGATGTCCAGGGCGCGGCGCAGGAGGGTTTCGGCCTCGGCGTAGTCGCCCCGGTCGATCCGGCAGAGGCCCAGGTTGTAGAGGTTGCGGGCGACCTTGGGATGCTCGCGGCCGAGGATTTTCTCGTTCACCTCCAACGCCTGCCGGTACAGAGGCTCGGCCCGCGCCGGATCGCCGTGCTGGCGGTAGAAGTTGGCGAGGTTCGCGAGGCTTTCGGCCACCTGCGGATGGCGAGCGCCCAGGGCCTCTCGCCGCAGGGTCAGAGCGCGCTGGAACAGCTGCTCCGCCGCCGCGTTGTCCCCCGTCCGCAGGTGGGTGAGCGCGAGACGGTCGAGGAGCTCGGCGACCTGGGGATGGCGAGGGCCCAGGGCCTTCTCGCGCACGGCGAGGGCCCGCTGCCAGAAGGACTTGGCGCGATCGTAATCCCCCTCGGAGAAAGCGAGGCCGGCCAGCGCATCGAGGCTCTGGGCCACCTGCGGATCCTCCGGACCCAGGGCGGCCTCGCGGATCGCGAGCGAGCGCTCGAGGAGAGGCCGGGCTTGCGCATAGCGGCCCTGGCGGTCGTCGAGGCGGCCGAGGCTCTCGAGGCTCTCGGCGATCTCCAGGCTGTCGCCGCCGAGGAGCTTCCTCCGCGTCTCCAGGGCCTGTCGCAGCAGGGGTTCCGCCCGGTCGTAGAGGCCGAGCTGCTGGTAGACCGTGCCGATCGTCTGGAGCATCCGCGCCTTCACCCGCGGCTGGCCGGCCAGCTCGCGGTCGAGCCGCCCCGCACCCAGGTCGAGGATCTCGCGGGCGGTGATGGTGGGGCCGCGGCCTTGCTCGGGGTCCGAAACCCGGAACAGATCGACCAAGAATCCGGTGACCTGCTCGGCCTCGTTGCGGGCCTCGACGGCGAGCTGCCGCTCCCGCCGCAGGTCGAGGGTGTATTTGACGCCGCCCAGGATGAACAGCCCCGCCACGGCCGCTGCGAGGAGCCGCCGCCGGCGCCGGCCCGGCTTGCCGCGGATCCAGGCGAGCCGCTCGGCGGCCTCGGCGGCGGTGGGCCGCGCCTCCGGAGCCAGGGCCTTGAGCCGCCGGATGAGGGCTGCCAAGTCCGCATCCCGAACCCCCTCGACGGGCAGGGTGTCGCCGTCGGCGGCCTTGATCAGCAGCAGGTGCTCGGACAGCCCGGCTTCGTAGGGCGGCCGGCCGGTGAACAGCTCCTGGAGCAGCAGGCCCAGGGCGTAGGCGTCGCTGGCCGCGGTGGCCGGCGCGCCGCGGGCCTGCTCGGGGCTCATGCTGGCGGGAGTGCCCACCAGGGCTCCCAGAGCGGTGCGGGACGCCACCGAGGGCATCCAGAAGGCGGCGCCGGCCGAAGCCTGGACCGGGAGCGGGGCCTCCGGGAGCGATGCGCTCTCGTCCCCGGCATTCATGGTCTCCGAGCGGGCGAGGCCGAAGTCCAGCACCTTGACCCCGCCGTCTTCGGTGAGCATCACGTTGCCGGGCTTCAAGTCGCGATGGACGATGCCCTTCTCGTGGGCCGCCTCCAAAGCGCGAGCCACGGCCTCGGCGATCGCGAGCCGCGCGCCGGGATCGACCCCTTGGCGCAGGGCCTCGCGCAGGGTGCGGCCGCGGATCAGCTCCAGGATCAGGAAGTCGCCCTGCTCGCTCTCCAGATAACCGTAGATGCGGCAGATGTTGGGGTCGTCGAGCTGGGAGAGGAGGCGGGCCTCGAGCAGGAAGCGGGCGCGGGCCCCGGCGCTCAGCTGGTCGCTGCGGATCGCCTTCAGGGCGACTTGGCGCTCGAGCTTTTCGTCGAAAGCGATGAAGACGGCGCCCATCCCTCCTTCGGCGAGAGAGCCGTCGATCCGGAGATGACCGATCCGGTCGCCCGGGCGGATCACGACGGCGCCAGCCTCCCTGCAATGAGCCGGAACTCGCGCTTCACCGCCTGCAACGGGGCCGGGCAGGCGGCGAGGTCGCCCTGGCGCGCCAGCGCCTGGAGCTCGGAGCAGCGCTCGGCCAGCACCATGGCTCCCAGGAAGCCGGAGCTCCCGCCCAGGGAGTGGGCGGCGGCGGCGAGGGTCCCTCCATTCCCTTCAGCGAGAGCGGCCTCCATGGCTTCGAGGTCCTCGGTCCCCCTGTCGAGAAAGGCCTTGACCACACTTTCCAGAAGCTTGTCGCCGGTCTTCTCCCCGAGACGCTGCATCTCCGCCAGCCGTTCCTCGATCCTCCCGGCATCTTGGCTCTCCGGCGCGGCCGTCCCGATCCCCACCCAGCGGTCGAGCAGGGCGGCCAGCGTTTCGGTCTGGTAGGGCTTGGCGAGGAAGTCGTCCATCCCGGCGGCGAGGCACTTCTCCTGCTCCCCCTCCATGGCGTGAGCGGTCAGGGCGATCACCGGAACGTGCCGGCCGTCGGTCTCCATCTGGCGCAGCCGGCGGCAGGTTTCATAGCCGTCGAGCTCCGGCATCGCGCAGTCCAGAAGCACAGCGTCGTAGGGGCGCCCGGCGAGGAGGCTCAGCGCCGCCTCGCCACCCTCCGCGACGTCGACGAGGTAGCCGAGATCCCGGAGCTGCGCCAGGGCCAGGGTGCGGTTGACCGGGTGGTCGTCCACCACGAGGACACGAACAGCATGCCGCGCCGCGCGGCGCTTGGTCTCTCGTCCGGTGTCCGGGACCTCCGGCCGTGCGAGAACGCCGGTTCCCTGGGCGCGGACCAGAGGCAGCTTGAACCAGAAGGTCGAGCCGGCGCCATGGGTGCTCTCGAAACCGATCGTGCCCCCCATCAGCTCGACGACGCTCTTGGAGATGACCAGCCCCAGACCGGTCCCTCCCAGCTGGCGGGCGATCGCGCTGTCGGACTGGGTGAAGGGCTGGAAGAGCCGTGCCTGGACCTCCGGCCGGATGCCCGCGCCGGTGTCGCGCACCTGACAGCGGATCGCCGGAGCCTCCTTCTCACCCTTCACCAGATCGAAGCTCACGATCACGGACCCGTGGTGCGTGAAACGGATGGCGTTGCCCGTCAGGTTGAGGAGCACCTGGCGCAGGCGCACGGGATCGCCGTGCAGGACTCCCTGAAGCTCGGAGGCGAGTTGCAGGTAGAGGTCGACGTCCCGCGCGGCGGCTTGCGGAGCGAGGAGCTGCACCACGCTGACGGCCAGCTCCTGGAGGCGAAAATCGCGGAGCCGGAGCTCCAGGCGGCCGGCTTCGATACGGGAGAGATCGAGGATGTCGTTGGTCAGGGCGAGGAGCGCTTCGGCGGATGTCCGGATCGCTTCCACCTCCTCGCGCTGGACCGGCGTCAGCTCGCCGCGCAGCAGGAGGTCGGCCATGCCGAGCACTCCGTGCATCGGGGTGCGGATCTCGTGGCTCACGTCGGCCAGGAACTGGCCCTTGGCGTGGTCGGCGGCGCGAGCTTCCTGTTCCGCCCGCCTGCGCCGTTGCAGCTCGCTGTCGAGAGCTGCCCAGAAGCGCCGCCGCTGCCACAGGGCGAACCCGCAACAAGCCATGAGGACGATCAACGCGGCGAGGCGCAAGGAGGACAGCGCGAACGGAAAGGAACCGACGAGCACCACGAGGGCCGCCAGGAAGACGACGCCGTTGACGAGCCCCAGCAGCTCGAGCTCCCGCATCCGCCCCTCGCTCCCAGCTTCCGGGGCCTTGTCCACCAGACGCTGGAACCACAGGCGCGGCCGGCGCTCGATCTCTGGCTGGCTCATGGTGGCTCTGATTCAGGGAGCTTCCAACTGGACCAGTCCCGACCGCAGGGCATGGAGAGCCGCCTCCACCCGGTTGCTCACGCCGAGCTTGTCGAGAATGCGGCTGACGTGCGTGCGGACGGTGACCTCGGAGATCGCCAGCTCCTGGGCGATCTTGCGGTTGCCCCATCCACGCGCCAACAAGCCCAGCACCTCGCTCTCCCGCTCGGTCAGCGGCTCCCGCGTTTCGGCTGCGGGGCGCGACTTGAGATAGGTCAGCAGGCGGTGGGTGAGGTTCGGCGGCAGCCAGGCTTCCCCACCGGCGACCTGCCGGATGGCTGCGAGGAGGTCCCCCCACTCGGACGTCTTGGCGAGATAGCCCAAAGCTCCCGCCTGGATCGCGGCCAGGATCTCGTCCTCCGCCTCCGTGCTGGTCAGGACCACGATCCCGACCGCCGGCTGCGCGGCGAGGATCCTCCGGATCGCCTCGACCCCGTCGATCTCCGGGAGCTTCAGGTCCATGAGGATCACCTGCGGATCGCAGCGGCCCGCCTCGTCGACCGCCTGCCGTCCGTCGCCCGCCTCGCCCACCACCGCAATGTCGGCGGCGCCGGCCAGCAGCGCACACACCCCCTTGCGTACCACGAAATGATCGTCGACGACGAGAACTCGGATGGGCTTCTCCACGACCCCCTCGCCAAGCAGCTCCGGAGCGGCGACACCGCGGCGGAGCAAGCTGTCTCTGAACTACAAAAGCAGCTCAGAGTGTACTGGAGATGGCCCTGAAAAGGAATCGCCGGCGGTCTTTACGGCGTCAGCACCACCTTCGTGCACCCTTCCAGCTTGCGATCGAACACCTCGTACCCGCGCGGCCCCTCGCTCAGGGAGAGCCGGTGGGAGATCAGCGTCGCCAGGTCGTACCGGCCGGACCGGATCAGCGGCAGCAGCCGTTCCATGTAGCTTCGCGCCGAGGTGCGGCCGGCGCAGTAGGTGAGGTTCTTGTCGTAGACCTCGCCCGGCGAGATCGCCAGGTGGGTTTCGGCGTGCACACCCACGGCGGCGATCGTCCCGCCCGGACGGCTCAGGTTGAAGGCGAGGCGGGTCGCTTGCGGGCTGCCGACGGCTTCGATGACCGCATCGGCCCCTCTCCCCTCCGTGGCTTCGCGAATCCGGGCGGCCGGCTCGTCCGCCACGTCCACCGGCTCGGCTCCCCAGTGCGCCGCCAGGGCCAGACGCTCGTGGAGCGCGTCGAGCGCGAAGATGCGCTCGGCCCCCAGCTCACGGGCGGCGATCACCGCCATCAGCCCCACCGGACCGCAGCCGACCACGGCCACCATCTTTCCCGGACCGGCGTGCGCGGTCTCGGCGCCGAACCACCCGGTCGCCAGGACGTCTCCGGCGAAGAGGGCGGTCTCGGCGGGCACGTCCGCGGGGACCTTGACCAGCGTCGAATGCGCCAGCGGCACCCGCACGAGCTCGGCCTGCACACCGTGCAGGCCTCTCCCCTTCTCCACCCAGCCGAAGAGCTGGCCGCGCAGGCAGCGGGCGGTCAAGCCGGCGCGGCAATAGAAGCAGGCGCCGCAGCTCGTGGTAAACGGGCTGACCACCCGGTCGCCCGGCCGGAGCTCTGTGACCTCCGATCCGACCTCCACCACCTCGCCGGAGAACTCGTGCCCCATCACGGTCCCCGCGTCGAGGCCCATCTCCAGGCCGCGGTAGACGTGGAGATCCGAGCCGCAGATCGCCGCCGCCTCCACGCGCACGATCACATCGCCCGGCTCGCGGATCTCCGGATCGGCCACCGAGGCATGGTTGATCCGTCCGACTCTCTCGAAGATGAGGGCTTTCAAGGCTCAACGCCTCATCAGCTTGAAGGCGATGTTCCGGCCCATACCGGCCCCGTAGGCGAGATGGATCCACAGCATGGCGAAGTGCTCCAGCAGGTAGGCCGCGGAGAGCGGCCCGGCGTCTACCGGCTCGAAGCCGAGATCCTTCGCGAGCTTGGCCGCCACCTCCTTGGCGCCCGCGTCGTCGCCGCAATAGAGCATGGTCGCGCGGTCGTCGCCATAGTGCGGGTCCGCCATGTTGCCGGCGCCCGTCGAGTTGAACACCTTCACCACCCGCGCGCCGGGAGCCCAGGCCGATACCTGCTCCGCGGCCGAGTGAGCTCCTCCGGTATCCAGCCCGGACAGGTCGGGCTTGAGCGGATTGATGCAGTCGAAGACGATCTTGCCGGAGAGGCTGTCGGCGGTCCGGATCACGTCTTGGGCGCCGCCCCAAGGGATCGCCAGCACCACCACCTCGGCTCCGGAGGCCGCCGCGGCCACCGACGCCGCGCGGGCTCCCGTCTCGGAGACCAGCTTCTGGACCTCCGGCTTCCCCGTATCCCGGACTCCAAACACCACGTCGTGCCCCGCACGAGCGAACCCGCGCCCCAGGGCGCTCCCCACACTGCCTGTTCCGATGATCGCGATCTTCATGGCTGTCCTTTCTTCGACGCCCGAGCCCGAGCGTCCGCGATAGAGACGATATAGTCTGTCAAAAAAGCTGCGCGGCCAAGCGCGCCGCGCGGACGGAGACGCGGCGCATGACCGAGCACATCGGCATCTACCGGGTGGAACGGCCGATCGGCCGGGGTGGCATGGGCGAGGTCGTCCTCGCCTGGGACGACCGCCTGGAGCGCCGCGTCGCCATCAAGCGCGTGCGGCAGGACGCCGGGCTCTCCCCCGAGCAGCGGGAACGCTTCCGCCGCGAGGCCCGGCTGGCGGCCCGCCTGAGCCACTCCGCCGTCGTGCAGATCTACGACCTGGTGAACGCACCCTGGTCGAGCGCGTCGTCCGCGAGCGGCAGGCCGAGCGCTCGCCTCTCTTCGACTTCGTCGACGACATCCCGCAAGTCGTCGGCATCGTCAAGGGAGGCTATTCCTCCGTCGAGAACGGCGGGATCAAGATCCGCGATCTGGTATTCGACTTCATCGAGACCGCACGCGACAAGAATCCAAGCTCCTTCTGCAATCCTTGAACAACCGGCCTCAGCCCTCCCCCGGGGTCCCGTCAAAGCCGGGCGGAGGCGGAGTTTTCCCCCACCCCAAAGATCCTCACCCCCTGGCCCCCTCTCCCACCCGCACTTCCACCCTCCCGGGAGAGGGGAAACTGTGGCCCGGCAACGTCCGCGAGCTCGCCAACGCCGTCGAGCGGGCGACCGTCCTGGTGGATGAGGATGAGCTGATCCGCCCCGAGGACCTGCCGGAAGCCGTGCTCGAAGCCGCATCCGCCGCCGGCCGGCTTCCGGTGACGCGCTTCACGACACCTTGAACGAAACGAAAAAGGGTCTGATCCTGAGCGCCATCGAGCAGGCGGACGGCAACGTCAAGAGAGCCGCGGATCTGCTGGGCCTCAACCCCACCTACCTGCACCGGTTGATCAGCAATCTCGGTCTGCGCGACCGGATCAAGAGCTGACGGCACGAAAAATTGGCAAATCGACCCACCCTCTGTCGTCTTCAGGAGAGCACCGGCTGGGCTGGGGATGCCACACCCTCACTCGAAATAACCGCCGGCGTCCAGGATGAGATGAACCTGCCCGCTCCCTCCGACCAGCGAGCGGGCACCGACCGTGGCAGCTCCGTTCCGAGCGAGAGGCAGGACGGTGTTATTGGAGAGGGTCTGGCCGGCCGCGAAGGTGATCGAGGTCGCCACCGGCGCCGCGGTATCGCCGGGAAACAGGGTGACATACCCGGCTCCACTCCCTCCCGTCACGACCACATTGAGAGCCAGAGCGCGGACCGTCGGCGGGATCCCACACTGAGAAATCGGGATGGACAGGTTGAACACGCGGTCTTGACCGGAAAGCAGCGCGCTGCTCTGCCGGGTGTCGACGATTCGACAGGGCGTGATCGAATGAAAGTCGTGCCCCAGGAAAGCGAAGCGCCGTGCGAAGACTCCGGAGCCGTCGCCGTCCTGTCCAAGGCTCTGCCAAGCGGCAAGGAAGGTCCCAGCCGGGCTGCCCCCCAGAGCTGGGCGTCCCTGCTCTCCCGCAAAGGAGGCGTGTACGAGGGCTGCCGATACCGCCGGCTGTTCCAGGAAATCGAACGCTCGTACCAGGACTCCGGGCCCGCCCTGGTTCGCGCTCCCGCCCTCCCACATCACAAGGAAGTCGCCGGACCCTGCGCTCTCGACCACGGGTCGGGACGCGGCCCCCGCCACACCGGCGTCCGCCTGAACCTCGGTATCCAACGGTGCCAGGAAGCGGTCGAAGCGGCGCGCCTGGATCATTGGGCCCTCGGCTCCCGGCGCGGCGGCTTCCCACAGCGCGATCACATTGCCCGAGGCATCGCTGCCGAGCGCGGGGAAGCTTTGCGAGCCGCCGGCCGAGGCGTTGGCCCGGACCGCGGGGCCTGGCGTGCCGAGCGTCCCCGCGAAGCGACGGAGGAAGACCCCCGGGCCGTCGCCGTCCGGCGCGTCCCAGGCGAAGATCACCTCCCCGGTGGGCTGAAAGGCGAGATCCGGATGCCGCTGGTCGCCCGCGGTGACGCTGGGCACCAGGACTTCGGAAGACAGAGGACCCGAGCTTCCGAAGCGGCGCGCCACCACACCCCCGCCGTCGCCGTCCTGACCGAAGCTCTCCCAGACGACCACGAAGCTCCCGGCGGTGTCATGAGCAACCCGGGGCGACCGCTGATCGCCCGCCGTCGTGCTGGTCACCTGGGCTTCGGCTCCCAGGGCAGCCCCGGTTGTCGAGAAGCGCCGGTAGAAGATGCCGGAGCCATCGCCGTCTTCGCCCTCGCTCTGCCACACCACGGTGAACGTCCCATCTGGCGCCGCGGCGACATCGGGATTCAGCTGGCACCCGGGAAGATAGGAATTGACCACAAGCTCGGGGCCGAGGGGAGCCCCATCCGGCCCATAGGCGCGCGCCAGCACATCTGTGTCCTGGCCCCCGGCACCCGCGCTCTGCCAGACGACGAGGGCGCCACCTGAGAATGCCACGGCCGTCGCCGGAGCCGCCTGGGATCCGGCTGGATTCAGAGGAACCTGGGCCTCTGTGCTAATCGGCAGGATCTCCCCGTGGGCCGGGGCGGTTGCGAGGAGAGCGCAGACGAGGAGGGCGGGGGCGGGGTGTCTGGTTTGCATGGTAAATCACCTGCCGATTGGCTCTACGCCCCATTATACCAGGCGTCGTTCAGCCGGCGGCGTAGCTCGGTCTCGTCGTCGTCCTCCTCGAGACTCGCCTGGATTTCTCTCTCGACTTCGTCAGCGAGCGTTGCGATCTTCTTGGCAAGAGCGCCTGAGAATCGCCACAGGCGCTCTTTGCGAGGGGTCATGAGGCCCGCCTTCTCAGTATCCACCTCTGCGTCGTAGCTGCTTGTGAGAAAGCCCTGCAAATGCCGGAGATCGGCCATCACGGCTCGTAAGCTCTCGGCTTGGGCCTCGGCGAAGGTGTCATCCCAGGCGGGGCCGCCTTCCAGAGCCATGAGATATAGCGTTCGCGAGAAGACCCGAAAGGCTGCTGCATGCTCGGGATCGGACACCTCCCACATGAACGTTTCGCGAAAGACTGGCTGCTCCTCCCACTTCTCGGAATCGATTCTCGGTACGCGAGCGTGTCGGTATTCAGGATTGGACACTTTCTTCTTCTCCTATCTCGAAAGCTCATGACGCGGGCACCGGCAGTCATCGGCAGGCTCTGGGTAGGTGATCGTCGTGCGGTTGCCGTTCTGGTCCCAGGTGTAGGCGAGAGCGCCGTCCTGGAGCAGGCGGCCGAAGCGGTCGTAGCTATAGGCGAGCGCCTCGCCGTGACGGGTGATGCCGGCCAGCCGGCCTTTGCCGAACGCACCCGTGTCGTAGGTATAGGTCGTTTTCAGCGTCGGGTCGGGATAGCTCACGGCGGTCACCCGGTCGAGGGCGTCGGGGGTGCGTGTGGTGACGAGGTTGCGGGCATCGGTCTCCGGCAGACTAGCTGCCTGCAAACGCTCGGCTTGGCTCATGCTTGGCAATGTGCTTCTGCCGATTCTGCCCAGTTCAGGAAGATTTCGAGAATCTCCTCAAGGGTAGTGGAATCCCCTAGTCCATGGAAGATCCGGTCAGCAACGTAACAATGTAGCCAGGGAGGCTTTGGGTCCAGGCTGTTAACATCCCCGCGCGCCACTACAGTGAAGGGTTTACCTTCCAACTCGGTGCCTACCACATCGACCTTCACCCACCAACCAGGATTGTCACACGACTGGACAGAGACGCCGTAGTCGTTTTCCCATTCGCCATCGCAGTGCTGCCGATACCAAGACATGAGGCGCCCAAGAGTCGTATTGTCGGCCTGGAGAGCACTAGTCTTCATAGGCAGCCCCCAAACATTCTCTGCAGTCGACAGATACACTGCGGCGGAGGTCCCTGGTCGTAAATAGCTTCGGGTTGCGACCTCCCGCCGTGTTGGTTGGATAGGCGTAGGTGTCGGTGACCGTGCCTCGGGTTTCGGTGAGGCGATCGCCGATCCGGTCGTAGGTCCAGCTCCGCGGCCCCCAGGGGCCGTTGCCTTGCGTCAGGAAGTATTGGATGTCCTGGTAGGCGTAGGTGCGGTTGTTGGCGGCGTTCGGAAGGTCCGTGATACCGGTGATGTTTCCCACCGGGTCGGTCGTGTAGGACCAGTCCAGCACCGGGCTCGCGCCGTCCACGCGGATCTCTGACGGCGCGTAGCGATTGTCGAAGGCCCGCGTCTCGATCAGACTGTTGCCCAGGACCAGGGTCTTGAGCGGGCCGAACGGCTCGTAGCTCGCCACGTTGACCAACTGCAGCGGCGGATTGGCTCCGTTCCCTTCAGCGTCGTTGACACGCGTCATATAGTCTTGCATTGCACCAATGACTAAATCATTCATGTCCCTTGGGCGACGAGAGAGGCTCATGAACGCCCGTTGAGGGGAGAGGGCGCATAGAGGCATCATCCAGAGCCTTTAATGCGGAGTGAAGGTTCCCCAGTTCTGGCTCACCAGGCAACGAAAACAATCTCCAGGCCTGCTGCAAGGCTTTTTCACATAGTATCCGCTCGCGGGGAGTTAACTCCGCAATCCCTCTTTGCTCGACAAGGCCAGCGATCGCAGTCGCCCCCGAAGTCAGTGAGTCTTCTACTACCGTCTCGAGTGCTTTGAGAAACCAGGATCTGGCTCCCGCCGAGTCCTGCACCTTCCTGTGCAAGGAGGCGAGCATCAGCTCAAGAACATACCTTCCGTAAGTTGCTGGCGTGCTCAGAGCGTGCGCAGCCAAGTAATCTTCTTTGGCCTCTCGGATTCTTCCCTGTCGCTCCATTAGCTCGCCTCTCAAGCCGAGAATTTCTCTCCTAAGCTCTGGCGAATCCTGTTCTTGCAAAAATCTGTTGAGGCCCTCAATGGCACGGCTATAGTCCTTCTTTGCTGCAAAATGAAAAGACTGCTTCTGCAGCATAACCCATTGTTCCCACAGCTGATCTGAGAGCATCAAATCTCCTCATAGGGGACATTTATAAGTGGGCCAAAGGCCGCCTTTGTTTTGACACTCCCAATAGCAGTCGAGGCAATTCTTACGTGGACCGTATAGACTTCGATTCCAGGGTGGCTGCCAAGGATTTTCGAGGCAGCGGTCGCGCTGAATCTCGCAGGGCCCGCGCTCATCGTCATCATCACCATTCTTGCATCGCCTGCAAGTAGGCACAGGCTCATACAGGGTGTCTCGGCGAAGTCGTGGTCGTAGGTGGCGGTGATCGCTTCCGGGTAGGTGATCGTCGCGCGGTTGCCGTTCTTGTCCCAGGTGTAGGCGAGAGCGCCATCCTGGAGCAGGCGGCCGAAGCGGTCGTAGGTATAGGCGAGGGTCTCGCCGTGACGGGTGATGCCGGCCAGGCGGCCCTTGCCGAACGCACCCGTGTCGTAGGTGTAGGTCGAGTTCAGCGTCGGGTCGGGATAGCTCACGGAGGTCACCCGGTCGAGGGCGTCGGGGGTGCGTGTGGTGACGATGTTGCGGGCATCGGTCTCCGTCGCCTGCTCGCCGTGCTCATTATACGTGTAGGTCGATGTCCCCGAGACCGGCGAGACCTGTGGTTCATCAGGTTGGCACCGAAGTACTCGATGGTTCAGTTAGCAGCCCTGTCGTGAGCAATATCATAAACCAAGCCAGCCCCATACCTCGACAGGGGTAGATCCTCCGGAAGAACGCTCGAGGGCAATAACTCGGGTGCTAGCTCAGCCGCCGAACGGGTCAAAGGAGTAATGTACAGATCGCGCTTGGGCATCCAAGCCCGAGGAGGATTTCGATGTCGTACTTCCCATGACAATAGAAGAGATCGGCCCGACCGGTCTACCGCGTAGCAGTCAATGCGTGTTGCAAAAATCCAATCCTCGTGATACGCAACCCAGGACTCGATTGTGTACTTTTCCGCCACCAAACTACTTAAGGGAACTCCATCGATGGAGTAACTTCGTAGAACCTCCAAGTCTCTTGAGACTTTAATCTGGAGTCGATTATCGACAGTAGGACCCAAGACATAATACAAGAACCAACCGAGCAATGCGACACCTGTTATAGCTAGGAATGCCAAAAGATATTTCATCACAGTGTCAGGAGTTCCACAGCTTGTTTTACTTGCAATCGTAGCAGACAAGGACAAGCTTGCCCATGTTTTGAAAAAGCGGTGGACCCGACCAACCCGTGAATCGCGTCTGAACGCTAACTCCGATCCGGAGGTTGTTTCCGCGGCCGGTTCTCTCACGAAACTCAATTGATGGGTTCATCAAGCTGTACAACCAGCCAGCGCCGGGAGGCCCAAATGCAAGCGATGGGTTCGGCGCGACGGATATGTCGGTTGGGCTTTTGCAATCCTGGCAGTCTGTATTGTACCAGAGTAGGTTGAAGTAGTCCGGATCGTGTAGTCCTGGCAACCGATGCAGCAGTGAGCCAAGCCCGATGTAATGGTGCTCAGAGGGCTCGACGCACTTCGGCTCGAGGCCTAAAGGATCGACAACGTAGAGGGGATTGTCGTTCGCGTAGATATAGACGAAGGTCTGCTCAAAGCTCGGTAGTGGATCGGGGCCGGTGTACCGCCCCACCCCCCACCCATACCACCGCCACACGTTGTAATACAACCCGCTCTCCAACCGCCCACCCTCCCACTCCTCATCCACCCACTGCCCCGGAAACCGCAAGAACACCCCCGCCCCCGAGGCCCCGTTCCAGTTGGCACCGAACGGCTCAAAGCCGCCCTGCCAGACCAGCGTTCCCGTATCCGCCGTCGCGAGAACCGGCGTGCCCAGGTGGTCGGTGGTCAGGTAGTCGAGTGTGGAGCCGGTCGAGTAGAGCCGCAAGGTCGCGACCGGTCGGCCGGCGAAGTAGAAGATGGTGTCGGTGTCGAGAGGCGGCGCCGCAGGCGTGAACAGAGAGAGATGTGCACGGCGGTGAAGCAGGCCTTCCGAGTCATAGGTCGGAATCGTCACGCCGGGGCGGCATTCCTCCACTCCTGCCGAGGCCTGGCGCAGGAAGCCACGGCCGTCGTAGAGCAGGTGGGTCCGGGTGTCCTCCGCGACCGAGCGCAGGACGGACAGACGGTTCGATGCGTCGTAGAACAGGTCGAGCCGGGTCTTCTGGTCGTAGATCAGCGTGTTATCGCCGGCCGCGTTGTAGCCGTACTTGCGGGATTCGCCGGTGGGCGGGGCGACCGATTGCAGCTTCGGGTTGCGGCCTCCCGAGGTGTTGGTCGGATAGGTATAGGTGTCGGTCGCCGCGCCTCGGGTTTCGGTGAGACGGTCGCCGATCCGATCGTAGGTCCAACTCCTCGGGCCCCAGGGGCCGTTGCCCTGCGTCAGGAAGTATTGGACGTCCTGGTAGGCGTAGATGCGGTTGTTGTCGGCATTCAGGAGGTCGCTGATGCCGGTGATGTTGCCCACCGGGTCGGTCGTGTAAGACCAGTCCAGCACCGGGATCGTGCCGTCCACCCGGATCTCTGACGGGGCGTAGCGATTGTCGAAGGCCCGCGTTTCGGTCAGACCGTTGCCCAGGACCAGGGTCTTCAGCGGGCCGAAGGGCTCGTAGGTCGCCCCGTTGACCAGTTGCAGCGGCGGGTTGGCACCGACCTGGACCGTGAGGGTCGTTTCCCGGTCGGCGAAGTCGTGGTCGTAGGTGGCGGTGATCGCTTCCGGGTAGGTGATCGTCGCGCGGTTGCCGTTCTTGTCCCAGGTGTAGGCGAGAGCGCCATCCTGGAGCAGGCGGCCGAAGCGGTCGTAGGTATAGGCGAGCGTCTCGCCGTGACGGATGATGCCGGCCAGGCGGCCCTTGCCGAACGCACCCGTGTCGTAGGTGTAGGTCGAGTTCAGCGTCGGGTCGGGATAGCTCACGGCGGTCACCCGGTCGAGGGCGTCGGGGGTGCGTGTGGTGACGATGTTGCGGGCATCGGTCTCCGTCGCCTGCTCGCCGTGCTCATTATACGTGTAGGTCGATGTCCCCGAGACCGGCGAGACCTGCTGGGTCATCAGGTCGCGATCGCTGTAGGTGTAGGTCGTGAGGTTACTCTCGGCGTCGGTCACCGAGCTCAGGTGATCCTGCATGTCATAGCCGTAGGTGGTGACGGCGTTTCCTCCCCCGGCTCCGGCCCAGGGCTGCGTCACCGAGGTCAGCCGGTTCAATTCGTCGTAGGCGTAGAGCTGGGTGGGATTCGGGTTCGTCGCCCTGGGATGGTTCGGGTCCCAGACCTTCTCGAGGTTGTCGTTCAAGTCGTAGCAGTACTCGGTGACGCTCGGAATCGGGTTGTCCGCACCGCGTGTCGCCTTGTCCAGGTGGCAGGTGTATTCGTAGGTGGTCCTGGCGTCGCTCGCCCAGGCCGAGCCGGTCCAGCGCTCCAGGCTCTCCCCGATCCGGTTGCCGGTGCCGTCGAGCAGATACGCCGTTCGCTCGCGCGGCTGGGCGGTGTCGAGGCAGCTCGTGCTGGTGGGCGCCGCGACCACCGTTCCCCGGATCAGCTCCACCAGCCGCCCAGCCGCGTCGTAGACGTATTCGATGCCGTTGCCCCGCGGCAGCTTGGTGCAGAACAGGTCTCCAAAGGGTGTGTAGGTATAGGTGGTCACCAGGTCGTCGGCGGGCGTCGCGCCCTTGCGCCGGACCTCGGTGACCCGGTTGAGCGCGTCGTAGCTGGTCACGGTCTCGACACTGTTCGGGTCGATCACCGAGGTGCGGCGGTTGAGACCGTCGTAGCCGAAGGTGGTGGCGCCGACCAGCGGATCGGTGCGGCTGTCGGCGACATGGCCGTTGCGGCCCGCGAGGTTGTAGGTGAAGGAGGTCGCGTCGGCAGTGCCGAAGCCGGGAGGGTCGATCTGGCTCACCTCTCCCGAGCCGTTGTGGCCATAGGTCGTCACCTTGAACCCCGAAGGCAGCGGTGCTCCCGCTTCGTAGCTGTCGATAGTGCGGGTCGTCAGGACGCCGGTGGTCGAATCATAGGCCGAGTCGGTGCGGCGCTTGTTGGTCCCGGCGGAGGTCGAGGGGACCTCCACCCGGGTGACCAGCCCCGGGAAGCTCGGGTCATAGCTGTAGGTGGTCAGGCGCGTCAGAGCGGGGACGTTGGCCGCGTCGGTCTTCGTCTTCAGCCGGCCGTTGGCATCGTAGGTATAGTCGGTGCGCGTGTTCTTGGCATCGGTCATCGAGGACGGCAGGAGCGGGTTGGTGCCCGTGTAGGCGAAGCTCGTCGTGGGCGACAGGCCGCAGGCCGGACAGGAGCCCTGCATCGAGCTGAGCTTGGGCTTGGCGCTCACCGTGTCGCGGGCGAGGGCGTAGGTCGTCACCTGGTTGAAGGTGGCCGAGACGGTCCGCGTGACCACGGCCTGGGTGGGCAGCGCCGGGTTGGTGTAGCTGTAGGTGACCTTGTCGACCGCCTCGGGGCCGGTGAAGCTGGGATCGCCGCGCCAGCTCTTCGCCACGTTGTTGCTGCCCGCCGCATATTCGAACGCGGCGGCGACCCGGCCCTGCGGACCGGAGACCAGGTCCATCCGGGTCAGGTAGCCGGGCCGCGACGAGTCATAGAAGAACTGCCAGGCGGTGCCGTCCGGGCGCGTGGCGAGCGTCAGCTCATCGCCCGTCCAGGTGAAGGTCCAGGTCCGGGAGGGTGTCCCCGATCCGGCTACGGCAACTTCGGTGATCGCAGCGAGCTTGCCATCCGGATGATAGGTGAAGGTATCGCTGCGGCCGTCCGGAAAGCTGACCGAGGCGAGCTGGTTGCTCGCGTTGTAGGTGCCCTGGATCGGATGGGTCGGGTCCGCGGCGAAGACCGTGCGCAGCCACAGCCCGTCAGAACGGAAGACATCGGTCCTGCCGTCGAGGGTGTGGAGCTCCCAGCCGCCGGTGGCGGTGTCGAAGTACAGCTGGCGAAACTCGTCGGAAGGGGCGCGGTTCTGGTACAGGCGCAGGCCGCTGCCGGAGGCGGGATTGGAGAATTCGCGGAAGCTGCCGTAGCGGGTCAGCAGCCAGACATGGCTGGAGTCGGGATCGACCACGATCCGCTCGGCGAAGTCATGGACCCAGAATCGTCCCAGCGCCGTACGCCAGGCCGCCGAGCCCGGGAGGCCATCGCCGCCCACTCCTCCGGCCGCGTAGCGGACCTGGGCCTTGCCGAGGGACGCCGGCTCGCAGCTCGGGCCGCCCCCTCCGGCCGGGACGCCGCAACCGGCGCCGGCTCCTCCTCCGACCGGCTGGCAGAGGGGGCAGGAGAGTTCCGCAGCCCCGCTCGCCCCACCGCTTGGCTCGCCGCAGACCGAGGGAGGCGCCGAAGGACAGCCGAGCGATTGCGCCAGCTCGACCGCGGGGATGTCGATCACCGTCGAGGACGCGCAGTTGGCCACGTTGGGGCAGACGAGGATCTTGACCGAGAGAGTCAACGTCTTCGCCTGGGCGCAGGAGACCCCCCTCTCCAGCCAGGTGTCGAGATTGTCGAAGTTGATCTGCGCCTGGCCGGGCGGGACGCCGCAGAAGATGTCTCGCGTGCACGCCGCTCCCTGGCAGGGATACCACTCGACCCAGGGGGTGAGAGCGCTGCCGAGACCGTCCTCGACAACCATGTCGCGCACACCGGGAATGGTGGCCGTGGCGTGGATCCGGACCCCGCAGCTGCCCACCACCGGATCGCAGGCCGGGTTCGTCTTCTCGACGTACCATGACTTGTTCTCCACCGGGTAACACCGGGAGCCGGTTGGGCCCTGGCAGTTGTTGAGTTTCGTGATCTGGCCGGAGGCCGTCCAGAAGTAGTTGCCGATCGAGGTATCCCCGCAGGAGCTCTGGGCCTCGGCGGCTGGTGCCGTGAGACAGCTCAGCAGAACGACAGCGAGTTTCTGAACGTCCCTTCTGGCCACGCGGATCCCCTCCTTGCTGCTGCTGTTTCGAAATTAGCACAAGAAAATGTCGAACAGGAAACCGTTGAAGGGGGGAGAGGTGCTCTTCCTGACATCGTTCTATGGTGAAGATGGCCTTCGAGCTGAGCGCCGAGCCTGGAGCGGGTCCGTGCGCCGGGTTTTCGCCGGCACGAAAAATCGCCGAATCGACCCACCCACTGTCGTCTTCAGGAGAGCACCGGTTGGCCCCGGCGCGTTCCCCCGTTACCTTGCCCGCCATGAACCATCGCGAGATCCCGATCCTGGAGACGGAGCGGCTGCGGCTCCGGCCCTTTCGCGAGGACGACTTCGACGACTACGCCACGCTGTGCGCCGATCCCGAGGTGAACCGCCACATGCTGCGGGGGACGTTTACTCGCGAGCAGTCCTGGCGGCACATGGCTTTCCTCGCCGGGCATTGGCAGTTCCGGGGATACGGCATGTGGGCGGTCGAGGAGAAGGAGACCGGAGCGTTCGCCGGGATGACCGGCTTCTCCAATCCGGCGGGCTGGCCAGGCTTCGAGCTCTCCTGGACTCTCGCGCCGCGCTTCTGGGGGCGCGGCTACGCCACCGAGGGCGCCCGGGCCGCCCTGGCCTGGGCATTCACCGTTCTCAAGCGCGACCGCGTCATCAGCCTCATCCAGCCGGAGAACCACGCCTCGATCCGCGTGGCCGAGCGCCTCGGCGAAAGCCTGCAAGGCCGCACCGAGATGCTAGGAAAGGATCTCCTGGTCTATGGCATCGACCGGGAGAGCTTCCTGGTCATGGTGCGAAGCGCAGCCCCGGGATGAGCCCGCGCCACGATCAACTGCAGGTACAGGAAGCGGGGCAGGAACAATGGGCGCAGCGAGGCGAGGTGCATGTGGCAGAGCAGTTGGAGCCGTCTCCGCACGTTACGCTGCAAGACGAGCCACAGCCTCCGAGCCCGCCACTGGTGCCATAGTCCTGGTTGTCGACGTCCGCCTGCCCGGTCTGCTTGATCCCTGGCGGGAGCCTCAAGGCTTGTTCGTTCTTCGAGACGATCGAGGTCGCCGACTCGATCCGGGTCAGATCGTAGTTGGCACGCAGCAGCGCATCGAGCTCGGCCAACGCTGATGCCGTGTCGAGTTGCGGCCCGTCGGTCCTCGGCCGGGCGAGCTTGTCGATGCCCTCGACAGAGAAGTGCAGGGCCCTGCGCTGGCCGGGAGCAACGACGACGAGATGGCCCATCCAGAAGTGGATTTCCGCGTTCTCTGCGCTGAACGCCATGGTGCGCCCAGGCTGGTCTCCGGTTTCGATCTCGAACTGCTTGCGCCCGCCACCGTCCTGCCGGGTCAGGGTGACGATGAACGAATGGCCGTCGCCGCGAACGGTCACTCTGCCGGTGAGGGTCTCGGTGCTGTCGAGGGGAGAAGCCAGAGGGGGAGGTACCTTCGGAGCGCCGATGGCGGCTGAGGCGGTCAAGGCCAGGACGATCACCAAAAGGCAAAACCGTTGCCACATGCGAAATCCTCCTTTGACCTAAGAGAAGGGATCTCCTTCCCGCCCCACGAGCATACAAGATGATTCGTTGAGCTTCAATCCCTCGGAAAAGGTGCGCGCTCGGCGAGGAACGGCGTCACCTCCAGCGAGAACAGAGCTTCCGCGAACCGCCCGATCCCATTCCAGCCCGGCTCTCCTTGGGCTGCCCGGACCAGCTCGCGGAGGCAGGGGAGCGCTTCCAGGGCCTCGTCCAGGGGAGCTCCCACGGCTGCGGCGAGCCGCTCCAGCGTCCTTTTCCTGGGCGCCTGCTTCCACCGCTCGTAGGCCGAGATCTGGCTCCTCTGGACGCCCGAGGCGCTCGCCAGCTCTTCCTGGGTCCAGTGCCGGAGAGAACGGAGGAGGACGATCAGGAGGCCCAGCGCCGCCCGCTCCACTTCGGGGCCCGGAAGCGGCTCGGGAGCCGTTGTATCGATCGTGGCGAAAACCGGGAGGCGTTCGCGCAAGAACGTCAAGACCTTCTGCTGGAATGCGCTCTCCGCGGCCCGCCCCACGGTGGCCGCCATCCCCCGGGCTCCCGGCGGCGCAAAGCTCCGGCCTGACGGCTTGGTGGACAACCGGACCAGCGCGCGCAGCGCGGGGAGCACCTGCCGGACCGTGGCCCAGGTGACTCCGGCGGCAGCAGCGAGCCGCTTCACCGTAATCTCGGAGGGGCCGACCTTCCCCAGCTCATAGAGCGAGATCTGGCTCTTTTGAATCCCGGAGGCCTTCGCCAGCTCCGCCTGGGACCAATGCCTCAGGGAACGGAGGAGGACCACCAGGAGTCCGAGGACCGCCCTTTCCTCTTCGCGCGGGCTCACGTCAACCCTCCGCCCTGCAAGAGATGCCGATGACGGGTCAACCGGCGGATTTTCTCGCGCACCATACTGGCCAGGGGTGCGCCCGCGCGGCCAATCGAGACCGTCCCGGAGCCACCCCGCTCAGGAGCGCACATGCCCCGGCTCGCTCTCCCTCGAATCGTCATCACCACCCTCCTTCTGCTGGCTTTCACCGCACCGTTCGCCCAGGCCGAGGAGCCCGCCTCTCCCGGCGCTCGCGGTACCGCGGGCCTCCTCTCCCTGGCGGACCTCCTCGGCCGCGCCTGGGACGAGCTTCTGAACCTCTGGCCAACGAACGGCTGCATTCTCGACCCGCACGGCGGTTGCGCGACAGCGCCGGCCCTGGACAATGGCTGCGGCCTTGACCCGCACGGCGGTTGCCAGCCTGGAAGCTGACCTTTGCAAAATCCTCGGGCTGGGCTCTGGCCTGGCCCATTCTTCATGCTTCACGGCTCGAAGAGCAGACCCGGAGCATGTTCTGCCCGGCGCAGGTAGTCGGAAAGCTTCTTCGCCAACTCGACCGTGGCCTGTTCCTGCTCAGCATTCCCCTGGAAGAGGATCACCGCGGCGAGCGCCTCGCGGTGAACCCTTTGCGCCCTGAAGACCGCGACCATCTGCCCGGCGAGGCGTTTGACCTCGGCCGGCCGACCTTGCCGAAGGTAAAACTGGGCCAGGTCCAGGCAGGCCCGGGCGGCGTCGAACGCGATGCCGAGCGCCACGAGCTCCCCGACGACGTACTCCAAGTCGACTATCGCCTCCTCCAACTTGCCCAGCCCCGCTGAGACGAGCCCCTGGAGCCAGCGACATCTCAGGAGGTCCAGCCCATTGCCGAGATCAAGGGCCAGCCTCCTCACCTTGGGCAGCAGCTCCTCGGCCTCGGTGTGGCAGCCCGCATCACAAAGTATTGTGCAAAGGTTGAACTCGAGAACACAGCGAGCCCGTAGGTCACCCTGTTTCTCTACGAGAGGGCGGGCTTGTTGAAGCGCTTCAATCGCTTCCTGCCAGTCGCCCATTTCCTTTAAGGTGAAGGACTGGACGAGTAAGATTCGTGCGGTGACCTCGTCGGCTCGACTTGCCGCCAACGCCTTTTTCAGAAGATCCAACGATTCCTCAAATTGCCCTTGGTGCCGACGCAGGGAAGCCTTCAGCTCAAGCAGCACCATTCCGTCGAGGATCAGCCCGGGGTCGGCCGCCGCGCCGGCTTGCCAGAGCTGATCGGAGCGGACGAAGGCCGCATCGGCTGCCGGAAAATTCCCTTTGACCCGGCGCGCGTTGGCGAGAAGACCCCAGCAGAGACCACCTACACGGGAGCGCCACCCTTCTCCGCCCGGCGTCAGCTCGGCCATGCGCACGGCGAGCCGGGCGAGGTCCAGCGCCTCATCGGCGTCGTGGGCCGCTTTTTTCTCGCTTGCAAAGGCCACACGCTCGCAGAGCGCCCAGGTGCGATAGGCCTCGTACTCCTCGACCATCCGCCACCGTTCGGCGGGCGGACGCCTCATCAGGTCCTTGAAAGGCGCCTCGGCTTCCTGCCGGTGCGCCTTCGCCTTCTCCTCACGCAGGGCCTGGGTGAGCTGCTCCAGGGTTACATGGAACACCTCCCCGGCTTCCAGGGCCGCCGCGGCCTGGAGCGTCCGGGCCTCGTCCAGGGTGGGCTCGACGGGCGACTCGGCGGGCTCCTCGGGGCGGCGTAAGAGATCAGCGCAGAAGATCGCGGTGTCGACCTCCTCGGGACGGCGCTCCATGGCGGAAAACAGCTCCTCCAGCTTCCCGCGCTCCGGCTCCCGCTTGGTCTCCAGGACGGAGATGTCAGCGACGCCCGACCTCTCCGACAGCTCCTTCTGGCTGAGATCCTCCGCCTGACGCACATAGCTGAGAGCGAGGCCCAGCCGCGGCCGTGACTTCTTTCTCTTCCGCAACGCGCACCCCCTCCTTTCGAAGCTTACAGAAGTAAAGGTGCGCGAAACCAGCCGACCGTGACAAGGAAGGAGAACTTTCGCGGGCCGTATCCCCTCTTTAGGGAAAATCGGTGAGTCGACCCGTCATCTGGCATGGCTGACGGCGGAGGAAGCAGAGCTCAGAACGCCCCGGTATCCGCCACGCTCGCCAGCCAACCCCTCGGGTTGAGGGAGGTTCTGGTCCCGAGAAACGCCGTTCTTCTCCTGTGCAACGCCTCACTGCACCTGAGCAATGCGCCACTGCACAAGGGAAACGTCCCATTGCGCCCGTCCAATGCCCCGTTGCACAGGAGAAACGGGCCATTTCTCCGGGGAAACGCTTCGTTGCACAGGAGAAGCGTCGTTCTTCTCCTGTGCAACGCCTCGCTGCACCTGAGCAATACGCCATTGCGCAGGAGAAACGTCCCATTGCACCCGTGCAATGAGCCGGTGCACACGAGAAATGGGCCATTTCTCCGGGGAAACGCTTCGTTGCACAGGAGAAGCGCCGTTCTTCTCCTGTGCAACGCCTCGCTGCACCTGAGCAATACGCCATTGCGCAGGAGAAACGTCCCATTGCACCCGTGCAATGAGCCGGTGCACACGAGAAATGGGCCATTTCACCGGGGAAAAGCTTCGTTGCACAGGAGAAGCGCCGTTCTTCTCCTGTGCAACGCCTCACTGCACCTGAGCAATGCGCCATGGCGCAGGGGAAACGTCCCACTGCACCCGTGCAATACGCCGGTGCACAGGAGCAACGGGCCATTTCACCGGAGAAACGCTCGGTTGCACAAGAGAAACGCCGTTCTTCTCCTGTGCAACGCTTCACTGCACCTGAGCAATGTGCCATGGCGCAGGGGAAACGTCCCACTGCGCCCGTGCAATACGCCGGTGCACAGGAGCAACGGGCCATTTCACCGGAGAAACGCTCCGTTGCACAGGAGAAGCGGGCCGGGGCCGCCTAGAACGCCCCCGTATCCGCCACGCTCGCCAGCCGGCCCTTCGGGTTGAGGTAGGTCTTGACCGCGCCGGTCTGGGTGTCGGTCACCCTCAGGGTGTACTCGACGTTCGACAGGGCGCCGTAGAAGACCCAGAACTTCTGGTTCACGGGCCGCCCGTCGAGGACCTTGAGCACGACCTGGACGTTGCCGGGCGCGAAGAACCAGAAGTAGCCGGTGTCGCCTCCTGCCAGCGGGACGGCCTGGCCGGTACCGGTGTTCCCCGTGAAGTCGCGCCAGCTCGCCTCCACGGCGAAGCGTCCGCCGTTCAGGCAGAGTTGGGTCGCGCTCGGCGCGCAGCTCCCGGTGGCGGCTTCGTCCCAGGCGGACACGATCGCCTCCTCCACCAGCGGCTCCGGCCCTTCCGTCACCCCATCCGCGGAGGACGGATCGAAGGCCTCGGTGTCGGCGACGCTCGCCAGCCGGCCGGGCGGATTCTCGTAGCGCCGCACGGCGCCGGTCGCGGTGTCGGTCACGGTCAGCGCGTACTCGACGTTCGACAGGGCTCCATAGAAGACCCAGAAGTGGCCGTTGACGCCGCGGCCGTCGAGGACCTTGAGGACGACCTCCACGTTGGAGGCGTTGAAGAACCAGAAATAGCCGGTGTCGGCAGTGAGCACGACCGCGCGGCCGTCCCCCCGGTTCCCCTCGAAGTCGCGCCAGTCGGCCACCACGCGGAAGCGGCCGGTGCCCAGGCAGAGGACCTGGGCCGAGGGCACGCACCCCACGCCAGCCAGCGCGAGCGCCCACGGCTCGACGCCGTGGATGCCGTCGTCGGCCGCGAAGAACAGCCGGTCCCCGGCCAGAGTGAGATCCCGCGGCTGCGAGGAGCCGGCGCCGGGTGCGATGTCCTGCACCCGCCGGGTCCCGGACGCCGTGCCGTCGCTCTCCCAGAGCTCGGTGCCGCTCGCGCCGTCCCGCGCCGCGAAGAAAAGGCGGCCGCCGGCCGCGGTGAGCCACGCGGGCTCTGCGGAGGGCGCCCCCGGAGCGATGTCGCGTACCAGGGAGGTGCCGAGATCGGTGCCGTCGGAGCTCCACAGCTCGCGGCCGTGCGCGCCGTCGTCGGCCGCGAAGTAGAGCCGGTCCCCGAGCACCGTGAGCCAGGCCGGGACACCCGCGGGCGTCCCGACCAGGGCGACCGGATGCGTTCCCGCCGCCGTGCCGTCCGAGCGCCAGAGCCCGCGCCCGACCGGGCTCCGGCTGATGCTCGCCACGAAGAAGAGGGTGCTCTTGAAGACCGCGAAGCTGGAGGGGAAGGCACCGGCGGTGAGGGAGGCCAGCACGGGCGCGGTTCCGGCGGCCGTGCCGTCGGTCTTCCAGAGGCGGTTCTCGGCCACGAAGAAGACCGTGCTCCCGACCTTCTCCATCTCCGGCGGGATCGCGGGATCGAAGGCGGAGCTGTGGAAGTCGGTCAGAGGGAGAGTGCCGGTCTCGGTGCCATTGGTGATCCAGAGCTGCTCGTCGGCGGTGGCGCCGCCATGGCAGGCCACGAAGAAGATCCACGGGCCGAGCCCCCGGAGGAAGCGCGGTCCGAGCGCATCGACCGGGATCGCCATGAACGGATGCGTGCCGAGGAGCGAGCCGTCGCTCCGGTAGATCTTGTCGCCGGCGAGGAAGGCCACGCCCTCGCCGAACACAGTCAGCTCACGGATCGAGGCGAGCTTGTCCGCCGTCACCCGGAAGGTGCCGGCCACGGTGCCGTCGGTCCGCCACAGCTGGAGCTTGCCGGCGGCCGAGCGCGCGAGGAAGAAGCCGAGCCCTCCGGAAGCCAGGAGACGCGGCCGGTCCGGGGACGCGCAGGGGAGGTCGACGCCGGGGAGGGTGAACGTCCCGCTCTCCGAGCCGTCGCTGCGCCAGACGTGCAACACCGATCCGTCACAGGCGGTGAAGAGGGCGGCCGTCTCGTTCAGGGAAACGGTGGTGAAGCTCTGCGGGGAGGAGCCGGGCGCTCCCCCGTTGAAGTCGATATCCGCCACCAGCTCGGCCGTCTCCGCGGCGAGCCGGGGAGACCAGAGGAGGAGCGGCACAAGGAGGATGGAAGCTCGGACAAGTGGTTGCATGGGAACCTCCTCGTTGAACCTTTGCTTCCACTCTACGGCGAAACGACCCATCACGACAGGTAGGTCGATCCCGCCGGCGGGTGGTTTTCGGGCCTTCTTGAGGAGAATGCGCAGAAGCCGGAAAACGTTTCAGGCCGCTCCTACGCCCAGGACGATCACCGTGAGGTCGTCCTCGAAGCCGCCGCTCGCGCCGGTCCAGGTGGAGATCTGCTGGAGGAGGGAATCGGCGAGTGCCTCGACGGGAAGGCCGGCGTGGCCCGCCAGGTGCTCCTGCAGCCGGGCGTCGCCGAACGGCTCACCGGAGCGGTCGCGCGCTTCGGGGATGCCGTCGGTGAAGAGGAGCACCCGGTCGCCGGGCTCCAGGGGCTCGGAGGTCTCGCTGTAGCGGGCGCGGCCGAACCGGCCGAGGATCGGGCCGCCCCCGGCGAGCTCGCGGACGGCGCTCTCCCGCGCCCGCCAGAGGAGCGGCGGCGGATGTCCGGCGCCGGCCCAGGTCAGCCGGCCGGCCGGCGGCTCGACGCAGAGGCAGGCCGCGGTGATGAACTGGCTCTTCAGCTGTCCGGAGAAGATCCGGCTCATCCCGGTCAGCATCCGGGCCGGGCTCTCCGCGTCCGCCGCCTGGGCCGCCACGGCCACCTTGATCATCGACGCGATCAGGGCCGCGGGCACGCCGTGGCCGGAGACGTCGGCGACCACCACGGTGAGCCGGCCGCCGTCGACCGGCAGGAAGTCGTAGAAGTCGCCGGCCACGCTGGCCGCGGGAACGTAGCGGACCGCCACGTCGAGCCCCGGCACGCGCGGTGGCTCGCCGGGCAGGATGGAGGCCTGAATGCTCCTGGCCGTCTCCAGCTCCTGCTCGATGCTGCTCAGCCGCCGCTGTGCCGCCATGATGCGCCGCGCCACGATCCACCCCAGGACGCAGAGGAAGAGGAGGAAGCCGACCCACTCCGCATTGAGCTGCCAGGGGAGGACGTCGAGATCCTCGAGGTTCTCGTTGATGACGAACAGGGCGAGCACGGCGCCGCTCGCACGCAGCAGCCGGACGTCGGCCGACACCGGCTGCCCCGGCCGGTAGATGCGGCCCAGGACGATGACGAGGGCGGCGAGCACGAGCAAGCGGTAGGGCCCCATGAAGGCGCTGGGCGCTCCGCGGACGATCTCGACCGAGATCGCCACGACCGCGTATCCCAGGAAGATCTGCCACATGCGCCGGGTGCTGTTCCTCCACCCCGGGCCGAGGAGCTCTTCCACGAAGAGGATGAAGGGGACGGGGACCAGGTAGCTCAGCGCGGAGATCGTGAGCTGGTCCGGGACCGGAGGGATGCCCAGGAGGAGCTGAGCCGGAAAGGTGTCGATGACGAGCCGGATGCCATAGAGCCCGGTGAACAGGGCGAACCAGAGGGGCGAGCGGTCCCTACCCCGGCGGAACAGGATCGCCAGAGCCCCGACCACCACGGCGAGACCGCTCAGGAAGATGCCGGCGACGACCGGCGGCAGGTCCGCGCGGAGGGCGTGGAGCACGCCGGGGGGCACGGACGCAGAGGTGGCGGCAAGCACGGCCACAGTGTACCCGGACTAGCTCACGCCCGGCGGCTTCCGCGATCGCCATAGGGCGGTGACTGGTTGCCGAAGTCCCAATTGGGACTAGGATCGAGTCGATGCGCGCAGACGATCTGAAGAGGAACAAATGGACATCAAACCCATCAGAACCGAGGACGATTATCGAGCGACTCTCCAGGAGATCGAGTCGCTGATGGCAGCTGAGTCCGGCACTCCCGAGGGAGAGCGGCTCGACGTGCTGGTCACTCTGGTCGAAGCCTACGAGCGCAAGCACTTCCCGCTCGACCTGCCCGCCCTCACGCCCGATCCAGCGCCAGCGGCTGTAGGTGCCGGGTAGGTGCAGGGTTCCGTCAACGTTGGGGCGGAGGCGGAGTTTTCCCCCACCCAAAGACCCTCACCCCCTGGCCCCCTCTCCCACCCGCACTCCCATCCCCCGGGAGAGGGGGAAATCCCCAACGCTCGCCTTTGCAATGTCTTGGGCGGTGGCGCCCCCTCTCCCGGGCGGGCGTGAGTGCGGGTGGGAGAGGGGGACGGGGGGTGAGGGTGGGCGGGCGGAGGCACCCGCTACGATGACTTTGACGGGACCCTGCCGGGTTGGCGGCCCAGGGGTGGCGGCAAGCACGGGCCACAGTGTACCCTCACCCCCGCCATGCGACTGCTTCTCGTCGAGGACTCCGAGCGCCTGCGCCGTTCGCTGGCCCGCGGGTTGCGCCGGGAGGGGTATGCCGTCGATCTGGCCGCGGACGGCCGGGAGGGGCTCTGGCATGCCAGCGAGAACGCCTACGACGTGATCGTCCTCGACCTGATGCTCCCCGCGATCGACGGCCTGACAGTCCTCCGCACGCTGCGCGAGCGCGGGATCTCCACCTATGTCCTCATCCTGTCGGCCAAGGACATGGTGGAGGACCGGGTCCAGGGGCTCTCCCTGGGCGCCGACGACTATCTGGTCAAGCCGTTCTCCTTCGCCGAGCTGTGCGCCCGGATCCAGGCTCTCGTCCGGCGCTCCTACGGTTCCAAGAGCCCGGTGCTCCGCGTCGGCGAGCTGACCGTGGACACCGGCTCCCGCCGGGTGAGCTACGGGAATCAGACCCTGAGCCTGACCCCGCGCGAGTACAGCCTGATCGAGCTGCTGGTCCGGCGGGCCGGCGACGTGGTGGGCCGCGAGGAGCTGTGGGAGCACCTCTATGAGTTCGATTCGGCCACGGCGAGCAACGTCATCGAGGTCATGGTCTACTCGCTGCGCCGCAAGCTCGGGCCGGGCGCGGACCTGATCAAGACCCGGCGGGGACAGGGCTACATCGTCCATCAGGAGGAACGGGGGGAGACGTGAGATCGCTCCGTGGCCGCCTGACGGTCTGGCTGCTCGGCGGCGCGGGGCTCCTGCTCGCTCTCGGCGCCCTGGCTCTCGCGCGGGTCACCGATCTCGACCTGCAACGGGAGTTCGACCGCGCCCTGCTCGCCGAGGCGCACTCGCTGGTGACCCTGACCGAGCAGGAAGAGGGCAGGGTCTGGCTGGAATCCGCCGACGACATGCCGGAATTCGCCGCCGGGAAGAACCCGGAGTACTTCGAGATCTGGAGCGCGGACGGCCGCGTGGTCGCGCGCTCGCCCTCGCTCGGCCACGGCGATCTCCGAAAGCGGGGCGCCACGCCGCTCAACCGGCCGCGGTTCTCCGATCGCCGGCTCCCCGACGGCAGCTCCGGCCGATTGATCGAGATCCGGTTCCTCCCCCGCTATGAGGAGATGGAGACCGACGGACGGCCCGAAGCCTCCCCGTCTCCCCCTCCGGGGAGCGTGCCGCCGGTCACCCTGGTCGTGGCGCGCAGCCGGGAGAGCCTCGACGCCCTCCTCGCCTCGCTGCACGCCACCTTGGCCGGGCTCGTCCTGGTCCTCCTCGCCGGCATGGCGGTGCTGGTCCGCCTGAGCCTGGCGGCAGGGCTCGCGCCGGTCGACCGGCTGGCCGCGAGGCTCCGCGACCTCGACGCCGAGTCTCTCGACCAGAGGCTCGACGAGAGCGCGGCGCCCGCCGAGCTGGCGCCGGTCGTGGAGCACCTGAACGGGCTGCTCGGCCGCCTGGAGGCCTCGTTCGCGCGCGAGCGGACCTTCTCCTCCAACTTCGCGCACGAGCTGCGCACTCCCCTCGCCGAGCTTCGCACCCTCTCCGAGGTCGCCTTGCGCTGGCCCGAGGACGCGGCCGAAATGGCCGAAGCCCTCGCCGACATCCGCTCGGTCGGCCTCCAGATGGAGTCGATCGTGGCCAACCTGCTCGACCTGGCGCGCTGCGAGGGGGGGCTGCACGTGGTCCAGAGCGGCGAGCTCGCGGTGGCCGAGGCGGTCGAGAGGTGCTGGCAGCAGGTCGCGGAGGAGGCCGCCGAGCGCGAGGTCTCCCTGGTGCAAACGATCTCTCCCGGCCTCGCGGTGACCACGGACCGCGAGAAGCTCGACCGGATTCTGGTCAACGTCTTCTCGAACGCGGTCGCCTACAGCCCGCCCGGCAGCGAGGTCCGCTGCGCCGCCTGCGCCATGGACGGCGGTTTCCTCCTGTCGGTCAGCAATCCCACCGACGCGCTGGAAGCGGGCGACCTGCCGCGGATCTTCGACCGCTTCTGGCGCAAGGACGCGGCGCGCGCCGCAGCCCGCCACGCCGGCCTCGGCCTGTCGCTGGTCGCCGCCTTCTGTGCGCTGCTCGGGATCCGGGTGGAAACCCGGTTGAATCCGGGACGGATCTTCGAGATCCGCCTGCACGGCTCTCAGTCGACGCAGACCTCGCCGAAATAGACTCCTCCGGGCTGGACGAAGATCATCCCTCCCCCCTCGGCGAGGCGGTACAGGGGCTTCGGGTTCCTCGCTTCCACAAGATCGGGCACGTGCGGGCTCGGGACGTACTCGAGCTTGGGGAAGCGCGCCCGCAAGGCGTCGACGATCTCATCCCGGCCGGGTGGGCCGGAGCGGCCCTCGAGCGGCAGCCAGATCGCCTCCAGATGGCTGTCGCCCGCATCGGCCGAGAATTCGAGGCGCAGCGGCTGCTGCATCAGCTCCGTCTCCAGAGGGTAGTAGCCGCAGAGCTCGTCCTGGGTCGCGCTGCCGAGCGCCGGCAGCCGCCGCTCCAGCACCTGCTCGGCCTGATGGAAGGTCATCCCGATCTCCAATCCTCCCCAGCCCAGCCGCCCTCTGCGCAGGGTGATCTGGCGGATGGCGTCGATCGAGCGCGAGAAGCGGACCGCGGGCTCGCCCCCGGTCCCCGGCCCCCGCCCCGACGAGATGCAGGCGGCCGCCGTCACGACGAGCAAAGGCAGGACGGCGGCCAGAAAGCCGTTAGTGGTGCTCGTTCCCCTGGAGGCTCTCATAGATCGTGCCGATCCAGCGATCCGTCTTGATGAAGCCGCTCCCCCACTCTGTCCATTCCTCGGGCAGCCCCTCTTTCTGGATTGTTGCGAGATCCTTGCCCGCCTTGATCTTCGCCTGCACGATCCCGGAGGTCTCGACGAGCATGCGGTGGAACTCCTTCAAGTCCGCGAGCGTCGAGAGCGGGCCGTGGCCGGGGATGATCCTGGCGTCGGCCGGGATCATCGTCAGCAGCTTCCCGACGTTCTCGGTCAGCCCCTGGACGCTGCCGCCGCTCTCCAGGTCGACGAACGGGAACCGGTGGCCGGCGAAGAAGTCGTCCCCCATGTGGACCACGTTCGAGCCGGTGAAGAAGATCACGCTGTCGCCGTCGGTGTGGCCGTGCGGGAAGTGGATCGCCTTGATCTCCTCGCCGTTGAAGTGGACCGACAGCGACTCGTCGAAGGTGATCACCGGCAGGCCCTCCTTGGGCAGCGGCGCAACCTTGTCGCCCATCACCGTCTGCTCGGTCGACAGGCGTTTGCGCACGTTGGTCTGGGCGATGATCGTGCCCTCCTTGCCGAAGACCGGATTGCCGCCCGTATGGTCGCCGTGCCAGTGGGTGTTGAGCACGAACTGGAGGTTGCCCGGGTCGAGCTGCCGGAGCGCGAACCGGATCTTGTCGGCCAGCGGTGCGAACTGGTCGTCGACGATGAGGATGCCGTCAGGTCCCACCGACACGCCGATGTTGCCGCCGGCGCCCTCCAACATGTAGATATTGCCGGCGACCTTGGTCGCCTTGACCTCCACCTTCGAGAAATCCCGGTCCTGCGCCGCGGCGGAGCCGGCGGCCAGCGCCAGCAGCACGAGCGCGCTCTGGATCTGGAGCTTGCGCATCTCAAGTCCCCCTTGTGGCAGTTCTTTCTACAGCGCGTGAGACTCTACCACGAGGGTCCTCACCGCAGGCCTGTCACTCGGTCCGGATCGCGAGCATCGGGCTGAGCGAGATCGCCCGCAGGGCCGGGATCAGGGTGGCTCCGAAGGCCACCAGCGCGAGGACGGCCGAGGTGACGCCGAAGGCCGCGGGATCGGTCGGGCTGACGCCGAAGAGCAGCCCCTTGACCAGCCGCGTGGCGGCGAAGGCCAGCACCAGACCCGCCACCAGACCCACCCCGACCACGGTCAGGCCCTGCCGCAACACCAGCCGGAGCACGTCCCTGTGCTGTGCCCCGAGCGCCATGCGCACCCCGATCTCCCGCGACCTCTGCGTCACCGCGAAGGACATCACGCCGTAGAGGCCCACGGAGGCCAGGCACAGCGCCAGGATACCGAACAGGGCGAGGAGAGTCGCGCCGGCCCGCGGCAGCGCGAGAGCATTGCCGAGGAGGTCCGGCACCGTGGACACGCCGACCAGCGGCATGCTGGGCGCCATCGACCGCATCTCCCGCTGGACCTCCTGCAGAACGCCGTCCGGCTCGTGCTCGCTGCGCACCACCAGGGTGACGTTGGTGACATAGCGCTGCGCCAGCGGCTCGTAGACGTAGGGCTGCGGATCTTCCCCGGGATTGTTGTATTTGATGTCGCGGGCGACGCCCACCACCTCGACGGGATCGTCCCCGAAGAAATGGAACCGCTTGCCGATCGGGTCCTGCCCCGGCCAGTACGTCTCGGCCATCGTCTGGTTGACGACCACCACCGGCAGAGACCCTTTGCGGTCCGCCTCGCTGAACGCGCGGCCGCGCTGGATCGGAATGCCCACGGTGTCGAAGTACTCGGGCGTCACGGTGTTGACCTGCATCAGGACGCCGTTGCCTGCGTTCTCCTCTCCTTCGAGGAAGACGGAACGCAGGAAGGAACCCTGGAACGGGCCGGCCTGCCCCAGGGCCACCGCCGCCACCCCCGGCACCCGGGCGATCCGCTCGCGCACGTCGCGGTAGAACTGTTCGCCCCGGCTCTGGTCCCACCCCTGGAGACCGACGTCGAACCCGACCACGGCGAGGCGCTCGGACGGGAACCCGGGATCGACGCGCTGGATCTCTCCCAGGCTGCGGACGAAGAGGCCGGCCGCGATGAGCGATACCAGGGACAGGGCCACCTGCCCCGCCACCAGGGTGCCGCGCACTCCGAAGCCGCGCGAGACCGCGGTCTCCATCTGCGCCTGATTCTTGAGCGCCGACACCAGGTCGGCCTTGGTGGCCTGGAGCGCCGGCACCAAGCCGAAGATCAGGCCGGTCAGGAGCGACACGCCGAGCGTGAAAGCGAGCGCCCGCAGGTCGACGGGCAGGTCGAGAGCCAGCGGAAACGCTCCTCCCGGGAGGAGCTTCGGCAGGAGCGTCTGGACCCAGCGGGCGACCAGCAGGCCGACCGCGCCGCCGAGGAGAGCGAGCAGCAGGCTCTCGGTCAGCAGCTGGCGGATCAACCGGCCGCGCGCCGCGCCCTGCGACAGGCGGACCGCGATCTCGCGCCGGCGCGCCGCCGCCTGCGCCAAGAGGAGGTTCGAGACGTTGGCGCAGGCGATCAGGAGCACCAGGCCGACCACCGCCATCAGCAGCCCGGTGCCGGCCATGACGCCCTGCCGGAGGCCCGGATTGAGCGAAGCCTCGGCCAGCGGGACGAGCTGGACGGTGCGCCCCTTGTTGTCGACCGGGTAGTCGTGCTGGAGCCTCTGGCCGAGGGTCGCGAGCTCGGCGCGCGCCTGAGCGAGCGAGACGCCGGGCTTCAAGCGGCCGACGGTGCTGACGAACAGGCCGCGCCGCGTCTCGTACCAGTTGAACGCCTCGTTGGGCTGGACCTGGCGGTTCATCGCCATCGGAATCCAGAACTGCGGCTGGATGCCGACGTCCGTGCCGGTGAACGCTTCGGGAGCGATGCCGATGACGGTGTAGCCGCTGCCGTTGATCGTGAGGGTCTCGCCCACGGCTCGCGGATCGCCGCCCAGGTCCTGCATCCAGAAGCGGTGGGAGACCACGACGACCGGGTGGGCTCCCGGCTGACCGTCCTCGTCGGGGAGGAAGGTCCGGCCGCGGACCGCGCGGATGCCGAGCAGGTCGAAGTAGTTGCCCGAGACGAGCTCCCCCACCGCGCGGGCCGGCTCCGGGCCGCTCTGGAGGCTGACCGCGACGAAATTGTAGCCCAGGATGCCGGAGAAGCTCCGGCTCATCTGCCGGTAGTCCTTCCAGTTGAGATGGGAGAGCGGCACGAACCCGGGGTTCTTCTCGTCCTTGGTGTAGATCGACACCAGGGTCTCGGGGTGGTCGACCGGTACGGTGTGCCAGAGGAGGGCGTTGACGAGACTGAAGATCGCGGTGTTGGCGCCGATCCCCAGCGCGAGCGACAGGACGGCCACGGCCGTGAAGACCGGCCGCCTGACCAGGATGCGGAGCCCGTACTTGAGGTCCAGCAGCAGATTTTCCATGGGAGATCCCTCCTGGTACGAGAGTACGCCCTGGAAGGGTGGAGGTTTCAATGCGGAAGCGGCGACCACCCCCGGGTGATCGCCGGATTTGGGGCGTGAGGCGCTAGCGGCTCAAGGGCAGCCGCCGATGCAACCGGCAATGCAGCTGTTGTAGCCATAATGACAAGCTCTGCACTCGGCCGGAAATGTGCAGTTGTCTATGCAGTTATCCTGGTTGTTCTGGCACATCTCGCAACAGGTCTCTGGGCAGCAATCCCCCTGGACACCGTTGCAGATGACGCATCGATTGTTAATACCGCCGGTCGAACAAGAGCCGCCGGAGCCGCCGACCGAGCAGGATTTCACCTCGCCGTTGGCACACTCGACCTGAACAGTGCAGGTCATGAACAAGGGCTCGGGAGTGCCGATCATCGGGGTGCCACACCTGGCCGGGGCCGCTATGGTGGCGACCGGGCCTTCGGCTCCTCCCTTGGCCTCATCGGCGAGGCTGGGAGAAGCGAGGAGGAGGAGACTACAGCAGGCGAGGACGAGGCGCGGATTCGGTCTCATGGCGGTCTCCCTTGCGAAAGAAGCGTCCAAGTACCGGGAGGGATAACGGTGGCCTGGGTAGGCCGTTCCTTCGCAACTATACAGTAAAACCGGGTAGAACCAGCAAGCCCGCTAACCTACCGAGCTCGCCTTTGACGTGCGCTGGAGCTCTCCCCCCGCCCGACCCTCACCCCGACCCTCTCCCACCCGCACTCACGCCCGCCCGGGGAGAGGGCGCCACCGCACAAGAGGCTTCAACAGGAGGAAGTTGGGAGGGCTCCCCCCGTCCATGGTATCTTCCTGCGGTCGTGCCGACCGACAGCGAGATGCCGGATCCCTTGATTTATCCTTCCGGTTTTTTCGTGTTTCGTACGCCGCTTCTCCCCTACGAGGAGCTGGAGGCGTGGAGCGCGGGGCTGGAGACGGTCCGAGTAACCGCCGACCGGCTGGAGGAGCTGGAGCGGGCCCTGGCCGCCGACCGCGCGGTCCTGCGCGCCCGGCTGCGCGATCTCTGTGCCCGTCCCGAGATCCTGGAGGCCCTCTTCCTCGCCTCGCCGTCGTTCGTCGACGGCCTCCCTCTCTGGCTCGACCAGCCGGACAGCAAGAAGGGGCAGCGGGTGGAGCGCGTGCTCGTCCGCTACTTCTACCGGATGGCGGCGCGCGCCACTCCGTTCGGCCTCTTCTCCGGCTGCTCGGTCGGCACTCTCCCGGCCGCCGAGACCCGCCTCCATCTCTCTCCGCGCGGGCGCTATGAGCGGCACACCCGGCTCGACATGGACTATCTCTTCGCCCTCTGCGAGGAGCTCGGGCGCGACCCGCGGATCCGCGAGGGCCTGCTCTACCATCCCAACTCGAGCCTCTATCGCGCCGCCGGCCGCCTGCGCTACGCCGAAGCCCGGCTGGTGAAGAAGGTCCGCTCGCACCACTTGGTGGCGGTGGAGCCGACCCACTATCTCGAAGACACCCTCCGCCGCGCGTCGGACGGAGCGCGTATCGCCGACCTGGCGGCTGCGCTCGTGGCCTCCGACCTCGACGGCGACACCACGCTGGAGGAGGCCGCCGAGTACATCGGCGAGCTGATCGACAGCCAGATCCTGGTCTCCGACCTGTCGCCCCTGGTGACCGGACCCGAAGCCATCCACGAGCTGATCGACCAGCTGCGCGGCTACCCGGGCGATGCGCCCCTCGCCGCCGAGAAGCTCGCCCGGGCGCGCGACGAGCTGGCCGCTCTCGACGCCGGCGGCCCCGGCGCCCCTCCGGAGCGATACCGCGGGCTCGCCCAGGACCTGGAGGCTCTCCCGACGCCGGTCGAGCTCGCCCGCCTCTTCCAGCTCGACATGGTCAAGCCCGGGGACCGGCCGGCTCTCGGTGCCACGGTCCTCGACGAGGTCCTGCGCGGCATCGACCTGCTGCGCCGCATCTCGCCCCGGCGGCAGGACCAGCTGGACAGCTTTCGCAAAGAGTTCACCGAGCGCTACGGCGAAGGGCGCGAGGTGCTCCTCGTCGAGGCTCTCGACGAGGAGATCGGCATCGGCTTCGAGCGCTCGTCGGACGTCGGCGCCGAGGCGTCCCCCCTTCTCTATGGACTGCCGCTGGCCGCTCCCGCGGCCGACGCGAGCGTCACCTGGGGGACGCGCGAAAACTACCTGTTCGACCGGCTGACCGAGGTGCTGGCCACGGGCGCCCGCACGATGGAGCTCACCCCGAAGGACCTGGAGCGCCTCTCGCCCTACTCCGGTCCGGACGGCGGGGAGATCCCCCATCTCGCCGATGCCTTCCAGGTCATGGTCCACCTGGCGGCCGCCTCGCCCGAGGCGCTGAACGCCGGCGACTTCCAGATCCTTCTGGGCGGCGCCGTGGGACCGTCGGGCGCCCGGTTGCTCGGCCGCTTCTGCCACGCCGATCCCGAGCTCCACCGCCAGGTCGAGGTCCACCTGCGGCAGGAGGAGGCGCACTCACCCGAAGCGATCTATGCCGAGATCGTCCATCTGCCGCAGGGGCGCATCGGCAACATCCTGTCGCGGCCGGTGCTGCGCGAGCACGAGATCCCCTTCCTGGGACGCTCGGGCGCGCCTCGCGAGCACCAGATCCCGGTGACCGATCTGGCGGTGACGGTACGGGGCTCACGGATCGTCCTGCGCTCCTTCCGGCTCGGCCGCGAGGTGATCCCGCGGCTGACCAGCGCCCACAACTACCGGCGGGGCAGCCTCGGAATCTACCGCTTCCTCTGCATGCTGCAGACGCAGGGGACCCAGGGGGGTGCCATGTGGAGCTGGGGGCCTCTCGAGAGCTCTCTCTTCCTGCCGCGGGTGACCGCCGGCCGGCTCGTTCTCGCGCGCGCCACCTGGATCATCTCCGGCGATGAGATCAAGGCGATCGTCAAGCTCGCGGGTGCCGCTCGCTTCGCCGCCCTGCGCGCCTGGCGCGAGCGCCGCCGCATCCCCCGGATCGCCAACCTGGCGGACGGCGACAACGAGCTGCTGGTCGACTTCGAGAACGTCCTCTCGGTGGAGACGTTCCTCGATCTGGTCGAGGAGCGCGAACGGGCCCGCCTCCTCGAGGTGTACCCGGAGCCGGACCAGCTCATCGCGCGCGGCCCCGAGGGGCGCTTCCTCCACGAGATCCTGATCCCCTTCGTGGCCCGCCCGCGCGAGACCGCCCACGCGGCCGTGCCGGAAGCGCCGCGGCCCACCGCGCCGCCGGCCGTCCGACGCTCGTTTCCGCCGGGCTCCGAGTGGCTGTACGTCAAGCTCTACACCGGCACCTCCACGGCCGACGGCCTGCTGCGCGACATCGTGGGCCCGGCGGTGCGCGAGGCGCTGGCCTCGGGAGCGGCCGATTCCTGGTTCTTCATCCGCTATGCCGATCCCCAATGGCACCTGCGGGTGCGCCTGCACGGCGATCCGGCGGCCCTGCACGGCCGGGTGCTCCCCGCCCTCCATGAGTCGCTCGCCGGCTTTCTGGCCGACGGCCGGCTGTGGAAGGTGCAGCTCGACACCTACGACCGCGAGGTGGAGCGCTACGGCGGCCCGGAAGGGATCGAGCTCGCCGAGCGCCTGTTCCGCGCCGACAGCGACGCGGTCCTGGAGATCGTCGAGATGCTCGAAGGAGATGAGGGAGCGGACATCCGCTGGCGCCTGGCTCTCCTCGGCTGCAATCTCCTGTTCTCCGATCTCGGCCTGGCCCCGGAGGCCCGGCGAACCGCCCTCGGGCACCTCCGGGCTTCCTTCCTGCGCGAGTTCAGCGGTGGCAAGCCTCTGCGCGTCCAGCTCGACCAGAAGCTGCGCGACGAGCGACGGAGCCTCGCCATCCTGCTGGAGGGTGGATCAGGCGCGGACGACATTCTCGCACCGGCCTTCGACGTGCTGGCGCGGCGCTCTCAGGCCATCGTCCCGATCGCCGGGGAGATGCGGCAGAGGGAAGCCGCCGGCCGTCTCACCGTGCCGGTGGCGGAGATGTCCACCAGCCTGGTCCACATGTTCGTCAACCGGATCATCCGTTCGGCGGCGCGGGCCCACGAGCTCGTGCTCTACGACTTCCTCGATCAGCTTCACGAATCGCGCGAGGCGCGGAAGCGGAAGAACCTCACCTCTGACCTGCCGAAGCCTTCTTGACCTCCTGACTTCCCAGCTCCCGCAGGGTCTCTTTCGTGAGGCTCAGCTTTTTGAGCTTTTTTCTCTTCTTCTTCTTTTCCATCGCTCTCCTCCTCATCGCATTTGAAAGGACGGACGGCACCGTTACGGATAAGGTGCACGTTGAAGTCAAAACCGTGCCAGCAAGATGAGGGTGCTATCCTTCGCGCCATGCGCCGGCTCCACCTGACCACCGGCGGCGAGAGCCACGGGCCCGGCCTCACCGCGATCCTCACCGGCCTGCCCGCGGGTCTGCGGGTGGATTTCGACCTTCTGGCCAGCGATCTGGCCCGGCGGCAGCACGGCTACGGCCGCGGCAACCGGATGAAGATCGAGAAGGACGCCGCCGAGATCCGCGGCGGCGTGCGCGGTGGCGAGACCCTGGGCAGCCCTCTCGTCCTCTGGATCGTCAACCGCGACTACGCCAACTGGGAGCCGATGATGAGCCCCGTCGAGATCGACCCCCGGCGGGCCGAGCAGCGGCGGGTCCACATCCCCCGCCCCGGCCATACCGACCTGGCCGGCGGCATCAAGTACCTGCGGCACGACCTGCGGGACATCCTGGAGCGGGCCTCGGCCCGGGAGACCACCGCCCGCGTCGCGGCCGGCGCGTTCGCCCGCATGCTCCTCGCCGAAGTGGGCGTCGAGATCCGCAGCGGCGTCCGCTTCCTCGGCCCGGTCGGCGCCGACTCTCCCGTCCCCGCCTGGGAAGACCTCCTGCGGGTGGACGAGACCTCTCCTCTGCGCGCCATCGACCGCTCGCTGGAGGAGGAGATGGTCCGTCTCGTCGACCGTGCGCAGCAGGAGGGGGACACCCTGGGCGGCGCGGTGACGGTGATCGCCCACAACGTTCCGGCAGGGCTCGGCTCCCACGTGCAGTGGGACGAGAAGCTGGACGGCCGCCTCGCCCAGGCCGTCCTGTCGATCCACGCGATGAAAGCCGTCGAGATCGGCGCCGGGATCCAGGGGTCGCGGGGCTTTGGCAGCGCGGCGCACGATCCCATCTGCCAAGGCTTTCGCCGGCCGACCAACCGCGCCGGAGGTCTCGAGGGAGGGGTCACCAACGGCGAGGACCTGGTGATCACCGCCTACAAGAAGCCCATCGCCACCCTGCGCCAGGGGATGCCGAGCGTCGATCTCGACACCGGCGAGGAGACGGTCTCGGAGTACGAGCGGAGCGACGTCACGGCTCTCCCCGCCGCCGGAGTCATCGCCGAGTCCATGGTCGCCCTGGTCCTCGCCGACGCGCTGCTGGAGAAGGTGGGCGGGGATTCGATGACCGAATTCCGCGCCCATTTCGAGGCGACGCTGGGGCAGCAGCGGGGGTGGCCGAAGGAGGAATTGCAATGAAGCTCTCCACCCATTACGATCTCCCGTTCGTCCTCGCCCTCGCCGCCACGATCTGGTGCGCCTGGATCGGAGCCGTGCTCTGGGAGGCGAGCCTCCGCGGCCACTCGACGCTCGGCCCCTATCCCCTGTTCATTCCGGTGATTCTGGCAGCCGTGGCGACTCTCGTCGCCCGCTTGCGGTCCCCCGGCTTCCTCGCCGTCCTCGTCGTGCTCTTCCTCGGCTACAAGCTCCTCACCGGGTTTTCGATCGGCGGCGCCTATCAAGGCCCTGCGATCCTCCTCGAGACCGCCGTGCTGGCAGACCTCGCGCTCTCCTGGTGGGACGCACGGGGAATGAGAGAGGCGTGAGAGCAAAGGGAGTAGAATAGTGGCTGCTCAAACTATCCCATGGAGGCTCCCGTCATGGCCGACGTCAAGATCATCGCCAGTCCGGATTTCCCCGAGCAGACCGCCGAGGTCTTCACCGTGCTGGACAGCGTGCTCCTGGGCATTCGCGACAAGGGTGGGGCGGAGGGCGAGAAGATCGACCTCAAGGACAACCTCGAAAGCGTCGCCGTGCAGACCGAGGCCGAGACCCGGAGCCTGCTGGGCGCCGCCGGCTGGGGGCTCGCCGGCTCCTGGCTGCTCGGTCCGCCCGGTCTCCTCCTCGGCGCGTTGTGGGGAGCCCGCAAGCAGAAGGAGATCTGCTTCGAAGCCCACCTCAAAGACGGCCGGAAGTTCCTGGGGATCGCCGACGTCCCCACCTTCCAGAAGCTCAAAGCCGCCACCTTCAGGTAGAAGACCTCACCCTCTCGGTCCTCCTCTCCCTTCGCCCCCGCCGGCCGGGAGAGGGGGAGGGGGTGAGGGTATATCCTTCCCCCCATGCACCCCCTGGAGCCCTCCGCCGACGAGATGCGCCGCCTGGTGCGGGAGGCGATGGAGCGGATCGTCGAGCACATCGAGTCCCTACCGGACCAGCCCGCGTCGCGGACGCGCGGCGCGGTCCGGCTGGCGCGGACCCTGGCCGAGCCTCTCCCCGAGGAGGGGACCCCCTACAGGAAGCTCCTCGACCTCCTCTTCCGCAAGGCCGTTCCGGCGTCGCTCAACACCGCCGGCCCGGGATACCTGGCCTACATCCCGGGAGGCGGTCTCTTCCACGCGGCGGTCGCCGACCTGATCGCGGACGCAGTCAACCGCTACACCGGGATCTCCGCCGCGGCGCCGGCCCTGGTCCAGCTCGAGGCCAACGTGCTCGACTGGCTGCGCCAGATCTCTGGCTTCCCTCCGGAGACCAGGGGGCTCCTGACCAGCGGCGGCTCGATGTCGATCCTGATCGCTCTGGTCACCGCGCGGCGGGAGCGGCTGCCGGAGGATTTCCTGAAGGGCACGCTCTATGCCTCGGACCAGACGCACCACTCGGTGACGAAGAGCGCGGTCCTCGCCGGATTCCCGCCGGCCAACGTCCGGGAGGTGCCGTCCGACGAGCGCTTCCGCATCCGCCTGGATTCCCTGGAGGAACAGATTGCGGAGGACCGGCGGCGCGGCCTGACCCCCTTCCTGGTGGTCGGCAACGCGGGGACGACCAATAGCGGAGCCGTCGATCCCCTCCCCGAGCTGGCGGAGATCGCCCGCCGGCACGGGCTCTGGTTCCACGTCGACGGCGCCTACGGCGGCTTCTTCCGGCTGACCGAGGAAGGGACGCGCATCCTGCGCGGCCTGGAGCTCGCCGACTCGCTCGTCCTCGATCCGCACAAGAGCCTCTTCCTGCCGTACGGGACGGGGGCTCTCCTGGTGAGCGACGGCGCGGCCCTGCGCCGCACGCACACCGCCGAGGCGGACTACATGCCGGCGGTTCCCGAAGACCCGGCGGTCCTGGACTTCGCCGAGATGGGGCCCGAGCTGACCCGCCCGTACCGCGGCCTGCGCCTCTGGCTGCCGATCAAGCTCCTGGGGATCGCGCCGTTCCGCGACGCCCTCCAGGAGAAGCTGGAGCTGGCCCGCCAGGCCGCGGACGAGGTGCGCCGGATGCCCGGCATCGAGATGGTCGCCGAGCCGGAGCTGTCGCTCTTCGCCTTCCGGCAGGTGCGGCCGGGGCTGGACGGTCCGGCGCTCGACCGGCTGAACGTGGGCTTCCTGAAGCGGATCAACGAGCGGAAGCGGGTCTTCCTGACCGGCACGCGCCTCAACGGGCGTTTCGCCCTTCGGATGTGCGTCCTGTCCTTCCGGACGCACCGGGAACGGGTGGCGATGGCGGTGGAGGACATCGCGGATGTGCTACGCTGCTCTCGTGAGCCGGCCTGAGCTCCAGGGCGCCGGGGCGCCATGCGCGACAGCAAGATCATCCTCATCCTCCTGTCCATCCTGACCTTCCTGGCGCTCGGGTTCGTCCTCAATCTGCTCCAGCCGATCCTCATCCCCCTGGTGGTGGCGGTCTTCCTGTTCCAGATCTTCACGCCGCTGATGACGGCGCTGCGGGCGCGCCGGGTGCCGGCGACGCTGGTGATCGTGCTCGTGCTGATCGTCGTCTCGGCCGTCCTCGTTCTCTCGTCCTGGATCCTCTACTCCACCCTCGGCTCGTTCTCCGACTCGCTGCCGCAATACCAGCACCGGCTGACCGAGCTCCTCGACCACGCCTCGACCCGTCTGGTGGTCACGGTCCCGCGCCTGCGCGGACCGATCGCGCGCTTCCGCTGGGACCAGGCGCTGGAGCTCTCGTCGATCACCAGCATGGCGGCGGCCGGCCTGGGCTCGTTCCTGGTCTTCGTCAGCCATCTGGTGTTGATCCTCCTCTTCCTGGTCTTCCTCCTCTTGGGGAGCGAGAGCTTCCCGCTCAAGCTGGGGCGCGCGCTCAATCCGCGCTACGCCGAGCGGGTCGCCGAGGTGATGCACAACATCGAGGAGCAGGTGCGGCGCTACCTCCTGGCCAAGACGCTGATCAACCTCGGCAACGGCATGGTGGTGACCATCCTGTTCGCTTCCTTCGGCGTCGACTTCCCGCTGCTCTGGGGCTTCCTGACCTTCCTCGCCCACTACATCCCGCAGATCGGGGGCGTGCTGTCGGTGGGTCTGCCGACGGTCTTCCTGCTCCTCCAGTTCAACTCGATCGGCTGGGCGCTCTTCGTCGCGTCGCTCAACCTGGCCGTGCAGTTCATCATCGGCAACGTGGTGGAACCGGAGATGATGGGTGAGCGGCTGGACCTGAGCCCGATGCTCGTGCTGCTCGCCCTGATCTTCTGGGGCTGGCTCTGGGGTCCGTGGGGCATGGTGCTCGCCGTGCCGATCACCGCCACTCTCCGCATCGTCTGCGAAAACGTCCGGCCACTTCAGCCGCTCGCCGTGCTGATGAGCGCGTCGTCGGAGCCGGAGGAACCGGCGGCCCCGGTGACCGGCCAATCCGGCGAACCGGTTGACGGTCCCCTGATTTCCTCCTAGAGTGACGCCAGACAGTTTCCACAAGCCCGGGCAACCGGGAAGGAGGAGAGCATGACGGCTACCCTGTTGTCGCTGCTCGCGTTCCAGAACAACTACGAACAGCCGAGCGCAGCGGTGGGCATCGTCCCGATGATCATCGGGATCGTGATCGCGGTTGTTTCGATCGCCGGGATGTGGAAGGTTTTCGAAAAGGCGGGCGAGCCTGGATGGGCTGCGATCATTCCCATCTACAACTTCATCGTGCTCCTGAAGATCGCCGGAAGGCCGGCCTGGTGGGTCCTCCTCATGCTCATTCCGGTCGTGAACCTCATCATCCTCTTCATGATCTCGATCGAGATCGCCAGACGCTTCGGCAAGGGCACGGGCTTCGGGATCGGTCTGGCTCTCCTGGGGTTCATCTTCTACCCGGTCCTCGGCTTCGGCGACGCCCGCTACAAACCGGGTTTCGTCCCAGCCTGACCCGCCCTGTAATCCTTTTCCCCTGCCGGCGTTCCTTCCGGCGGGGGCTGTTCCCCCGCTCGATGCGGAGATTCACGATGAGATCCCTCTCTCGTTCGTTCGTTTTTGGCCTGTTCCTGGTCTGGGCCCAGCGTGCCCAGGCCGCAGACCCGCAGGAGATCCTGGCGCGGGCCAAGGCGGCCTCCGGCGGCGCGGCCTGGGATGCGGTGCGGACGATCCATTCCAAAGTTCGGGTCGAGACCGGCGGCATGACCGGCACCGCCGAGTCCTGGGAGGACGTCCGCGCCGGCCGCTTCGTCGACACCTACCAGCTCGCCTCCGTGACCGGCGCCGAGGGGTTCGATGGGACGAAGAGCTGGTCCCAGGACGGCACCGGCGACGTGACGCTCTCGGACAGCGGCGACGATACTGAAGGCGCGGCAAACGAGGCCTGGCGCCGCTCCCTCTCCTACTGGTACTCGGACCGGCGGCAGGGCGAGATTACGGACGGAGGCGAGCGCCGGAAAGGGGATCGGACCTTCCATGTCCTGCGCATCCTTCCGGCCGGCGGCCGCCCCTTCGAGCTGTGGATCGACGCCGCCACGTTCCTGATCGACCGCACCGTTGAGAAGGCCGCGAAAGAGACCCGCACAATCTCCTTCTCCGATTATCGAGAGATCGCCGGCCTTTTGCTCCCCTTCCGGCTGCACGAGACCAACGGCGACGCGCGCTTCGATCAGCTCGTCACCTATGAGACGTACGAGATCAATCCGCAGATCGAAGCGGCGCGATTCGAGGTGCCGCGGGTGCGCACCGATGATTTTTCGATTGCGGACGGTGCCACCTCTGTGACCATCCCCTTCGATCTGACCAACAATCACATTTACGTCGACGTCCGGGTGAACGGCCGGCCGCTCCGCCTCATGCTCGACACCGGCGGTTTCAACGTCCTCACGCCGCCGACCGCCGAGGCGATGGGGCTCAAGCCCGAGGGGAGCTTCCAGGCGCACGGCACCGGGGAGGAGTCAGAGAGCTTCGGGGTCCTCCGCGTCGACGAGGTCCGGATCGGCGGCGCCACGGTGCGCAACCAGGTCTTCTACGCTCTGCCCTTCCGGGAGCTGGACAAGGTCGAAGGAGTGCCGCTGCCGGGCCTGCTCGGCTTCGAGGTCTTCAAGCGCTTCGTGGTGCGGATCGATTATGCCGAACGGCGCCTCACCCTCACACTTCCGGAGGCGTTCAAGGAGCCCGCCGGCGCCACTCCGGTCGCCTTCACCTTCGACGAGATGACGCCGCAGGTGGAGGGGAAGCTCGACGGCGTCCCCGGCAAGTTCACCATCGACACGGGGAGCCGCTCGTCGCTCGACGTGAACCGGCCGTTCGCCGAGCAGCACAAGCTATTCGACAAGCCGGGGAAGAAGATCGAGGCCCTGACCGGCTGGGGCGTGGGGGGCGGGAGCCGCGGCATGGTGACCCGCGCCGGCCTGCTCGAGCTCGGCACCGTGCGCGTGCCGGCCCCGCTCGCAAGCATCTCCCTGCAGAAGCGGGGCTCCCTCACCGATCCCTATCTGGCCGGCAACGTCGGCGGCGGCATCCTGCGGCACTTCACGGTGACGTTCGACTACCAGAAGCAGCGGATCTGGTTCGAGCCGAACGCGTCGTCCGCCCAGGAAGAGGTCTGGGACCGCTCCGGCCTCTGGCTGAACCGCGCCGACGACGGCTACCGGATCGAGGACGTGGTGGCGGAGAGCCCGGCCGCCGCCGCCGGCCTGAAGGTCGGAGACCTGGTGCTCTCCGTGGATGGCCGGAGAGCCACGGAGCTGCCGCTGGCCGATGCGCGCGCGATCCTCAAGGGTACGCCGGGTACCCGGGTGCGACTGCAGGTGAGGTCCGGCGAGGCGGTGCGGGAGGTGGAGGTGGTGCTCAGGGAGATGGTGTAGCCCCGCCGGCCCGTAGCCTCGAACCGCCCGTGACCTCACAACCGGCCCGTAGAGACGCCCCAGTCCCGGACCACGGACCGACCGGGTCCATCATGGTCGGGGCGTCTCTCGCCCCAGGCACCACGAAGGTTCAAAAAAACGGGTGGAAACCGGCGGACCGGCACCGCCAGACAACCCGGAAAACCGCATCGGGTGAGGCACCCGCCGAATCGGTGTGACCGCAGGCGGACCGGCATCGCGGCGGACCCGACGCAAACGGTTGACCGGCACAACGCACCGGCGTAACGACATCGCCCGAATCACCACCGGTGGTGGTTGCGGCAGCAGGAGACGCCCCGACGTCCATGGGCGCGGTAGGTCCGTGGTCCGGGACTGGGGCGTCTCTACGGGCCGATCGTGGCGCCACGGACGATTCGAGGCTACGGATCGTCCAAAGAGATACGATCATTTTCCATGGCCCACGAACACCACCAGGACACCTTCACCGTCAGCGACGACCCCACCCGGCTCGACGTCGACGCGATCCACGACTACCTGGCCCACCACTCCTACTGGGCTCAGGAGATCCCGCGCGAGGTCCTGGTCAAGGCGATCGAAAACTCCCTCTGCTTCGGGCTCTACGACGGCGCACGCCAGATCGGGCTCGCCCGCATGATCACCGACCGCGCCACGTTTGCCTATCTCTGCGACGTGTACGTCCACCCCGACTACCGCGGGAGAGGCCTGGGCAGGTGGCTCATGCAATGCGTCATGGAGCATCCGGATCTCGCCGGCCACCGGCGGATGCATCTCGTGACACGCGACGCCCACGAGCTCTACCGGCGCGTGGGCTTCAAGAAGGTCGCCAGCCCCGAACGCCACATGGAGATCGTCCGGCCGGACGTCTACAAGAACCGGACGTGACCCCGAAGGCCGGGCCCGTCCGGCCAGCACCTTCCCTCCGGGGACATGATCCGGTGAGCCTCCCCCTGCCGGCGCGCACCTCGCGGTGCCGCCCCTGGCGGTCTGCGGGAGCGCCCGGGTGATCGTCGGTGCGCCCCGAGAGAAGCGCAGAAGGCCCCAGGCGACAGGCGTGATTCCCCAAGCGAGCTCTGCCGCCGCCCTCCGCTTCTGCCACATCCCCCAGAGCTCCGGCGGTTGGCCCCAGATGAACGACGAGACTCCCCAGGATTGGGGGCTGGTACCGGTGGGCTGGGGAGTGCCGCCGGTCGCCTGGGGAATGCCGGAGATCGCCTGGGGACAACCGGCAGGGGATTGGGGCGGAGCGCAGGCCGGCTGGGGGTCACCAGCAGTGGATTGGGGGAGGCGGCAGGCCGGATGGGGCCGGCCAGCGGTGGATCACGGAGGAAGGCAGGCCGGATGGGGACTGCCGGCAGAGGCCTGGGGAAGAGCGCAGGCCGGATGGGGCGCGGCGCCTGTCGGCACCGCGGCCTCCGCCCTGCCCTTGTCCCAGGGTCACCTCTTCCCTTTCCCCTTCACATCCAGCTCCAGCGTGATCCGTTCCGGCGGCAGGACGCCCGAGAATGCGAAGGCCTTGCCGGTCTCGGGAATCGCCACCGGCAGCGGCTTCACCCCTCCCACCAGCCCCTGTTCCAGCCCCTGGGCTTCCTGCCGGAAGAGGGCGGCGCTGTCCCGCGCAGTCGGGATCTTTTCGAGCTCCGTCTGACTGACGGTATCGCCCGTGCTGATCCGCCGCTCGTCCAGCAGGGGGGTCTCCGCCTGAACGGTCATCACGTCTTCGACGGCCGCCTGGAGGGCGACCTCGATCTGCGTGTTCCTCCCGTTGGTGAGCACAACGCTGGGGTATTCGATGCTCGAAAAGCCGTCCAGCTCCACCTTCAGGGAGTACGAGCCATCCGCCATACCCAGGAATCTCGCCTGCCCCCTCGCATCCGAGACCTGCACCGACATCCCATCGTTCTTCCGCAGTGTGAGGGTCGCTCCGGGGAGGGGCTCCCCCTGCTCGTCCGTGACCGTCGCATACAGGTTGGCGTAGCCGCCGGCGAGCGAGCCGGGACCGACGTATGCACTCTGCTGTCCCGATTCGTTGCCTCCCACGTTGACCCGGCCGGGCCGGATCACCGCGAACCGCAGGTCTCCCCGGCGGACGCGGTAGCTCGCATCTTCCGGCAGGAGCAGGCGCAGACGGTGGAGCAGGACCGGCACCTTCACCTGCGGCAGCTCGAGGGAGAGCTGCGAGCGGCCCGGCGGCAGCGCCTTCTCCACGACGGAGACGACCTCCACCTCCGCCCGCGTTCCCCCGCTGAAGCCGAGCGGCACCGAGACGACGCCTCCCCGCTCCAGCGGCCGCACGGGCTGGTCGTCCACTTTGGCCGACCAGAGCTTGCCGCCCACCGGCAACACGATGTCCAGCGCAGCTCCCGGCCGGCCCCGCGAATCGACGACGAAATGGTCGCTGAACAGGAGAGTGCCGTCCACAGTCATCAAGGTCGTCGTGTCGCGCCGCCGGATGGTGACGTCGCGGGCCGGAGCCGCCGGCAGCGGCGCCACGGCGAGCCGCGCGCCCGTTCCATCCGCCGCCAGGCGCCACGCCGCCGTCAGATCGAGAGCTGCCAGCGCCTCGGAGAGCACGGCCGGCAGATCCGAGAGATCGACCCGGGTCCAGCTCTTCTCGGGCAGCGGACGCACGTCCGCCGCCACGGCCGACGAGATGGCCAGGTAGTGGGCCCGCACCTCGGCCTCCGGCTTCAACGCCTCCAGCGAGATCCCATCCGCCGGCAATATCGACGTCATTGGCAGCGTCGAGCTCAGCACGAGATAGCCCACACCCTGGAGCTGATGCTGGCGGTGCACGGTGAGCCGACCGGTCTCCACCACCGGCACGACCGTGCCCTCGTCGGTGCCCGCCTGTTCGATCTCCAGGCCGGGCGGCAGCTCCACGCTGAAGCTGCCGAGACTGCCGCGCCTCACCTCGTAGAGGATCACGTCGTGCCGTCGCAGCCCTTCCGGCCGGAGCTGCAGGATGGTCAGGACCACGCTCTGCGCGAGCAGCTTGTCGGCCTCGGCGCTGTCCACCTTGCGGCGCACGTCGAGCACGGTGTCCGTGCCGCGCGCCGTGGCCAGGCGGACCCGGCGGCGGCCGTTCTCCTCCCGCTCCTCCACCACGACAGCTCCCGGGCTGCTCCAGGCCAGCTCCGCCGGCAGGTCGATCTCGGTCGAGGCCACTGGCGCGGCGACGCGGCCGAGGGGCAGCGGGCCGGTCCCGGAGCTCCCGAGGGAGGCCCGGCTGTCCACATGGACCGTGTAGTGGCCCGGCTGCGGCGCGGCGAGCATCACGCCGCCCTCGCTCGCGGTGACCGCGGCTGTGCCGGCGCGCCCGCTCTCATCGCGGATGTCGATCTTCTCGGGGAAGCCCGCGAGCGGGAGAAACACCGGTTGCATCACCTTGCCTTGCAGGAGGACCTCGAAATCGGCGGCGATCTCGGCCTCGCTGCGGCCGACCGCCACCGCGACGTGCTGCGAGACCACCTCCGCCACCGGTGTCTCCCGGCGGGCGAGATCCTCGGCCCGCTGCCGCTCGACGCGCTCCGCGGTCTCGAGGAGCGAGAGGTAATCCTTCAAGGGGAGCTTGACCTTGCCGGGGGGCGCCGGCTCGTCCGCCAGGGCGATCCCGGAGAACGAAAGGACGAAAAGAACACAGAGGACGAAAAGGACAGAGGTTCGGAGGATCGATTGCGTGGTCATGACTTCCTCTTTGCTTTGACGTCCAGCTCCACCGCCACGTGAGAAGGCGGCAGGACGCCGGAGAATGCCAGGGCCTTGCCGCTCTCGGGAATCGACACCGGCAGCGGCTTGACCCCTCCCACCAGACCCTGCTGCAGCCCCTCCACCTCCTGCTTGTAGAGCGCGGCGTTTTCTTTCCCACCGACTGTCGCTCCGGTGGCCGCCTGACCCGTTTCGTTCCCTCCGACGTTGATCCGGTCGGTGAGGATCCCGGGCGTCGACTGGAGGAGCGTCCACGGATCGCGAGCCGTCGGTGCGTTGTCGAGCGCGGCTGTCTCGGCCGGTGCGAGCCGCAGGTCTCCGCGGCGGAAGCGATAGCTCGCGTTTTCCGGCAGGAGCACCCGCAGACGGTGCACCAGGACCGGCGCGGTCACCTGCGGCAGGTCGAGGGCGAGCTGCGAGCGGCCCGGCGGCAGCGCCCTCGCCTGGACCGAGACGACTTCCACCACGGCCCGCGTCCCGCTGTTGAAGCCGAGCGGCACCGAGATCATGCCCCCGCGCTCCAGCGGCCGCACCGCCTGGTCGTCGACCTTGGCCGACCAGAGCTTGCCGCCCGCCGGCAACGTCATGTCCAGCGCCGCTCCGGCCCGGCTCCGCGAATCGACCAGGAAGCGGTCGCGGAACAGCAGCGTGCCGTCCACGGTCAGGAGGGCCGTGGTGTCGCGCCGGCGGATGATCGCATCGCGGATCGGCGCCGCCGGCAGCGGCACGACCGCCAGCCGCGCACCGGCCCCATCCGCGGTCAGGCGCCAGGCCGCCGTCAGGTCGAGGGCGGTCAGCGCCTCGGAGAGCGTGGCGGGCAGATCGGAGAGATCGACCCGGTTCCAGCTCGTCTCGGGCAGCGGACGCACGTCCGCGGCCACGGCCGAGGAGATGGCGAGATAGCGCGCCCGCACCTCGACCTCCGGCTTCACGGCTTCCAGGGAGAGCTCACCGGCCGGCAGCGCCGGCGGCGTCGAGCTCAGCACGAGGTAGCCGACGCCCTGGAGCTGGCGCCGGCGGTGCACGGTGAGCCGCCCGGTCTCCACCACCGGCACGACCGTGCCCTCGTCGGTGCCCGCCTGCTCGATCTCCAGGCCGGGCGGCAGCTCCACGCTGAAGCTGCCGAGACCGCCGCGCCGCACCTCGTAGAGGATCACGTCGTGCCGCCGCAGCCCTTCCGGCCGGAGCTGCAGGATGGTCAGGACCACGCTCTGCGCGAGCAGCTTCTCGGCCTCGGCGCTGTCCACCTTGCGGCGCACGTCGAGCACGGTGTCCGTGCCGCGCGCCGTCGCCAGGCGGACCCGGCGGCGGCCGTTCTCCTCCCGCTCCTCGACCACGACAGCCCCCGGGCTCGCCCAGGCCAGGTCCGCCGGCAGGTCGATCTCGGTCGACGCCACGGACGCGGCGACCCGGCCGAGGGCGAGCCGGCCGGTGCCGGCCCCGTTCCCCAGCGGAGCCCGGCCATCGACATGGACCGTATAGCGGCCCGGCTGCGGTGCGGCGAGCACCACCCCACCACCGCCATCGATCGCGGTGACCGCGGCCGTGCCGGTCCGCCCGACCTCGTCGCGGATCTCGACCTTCTCGGGGAAGCCGGCCAGGGGAAGCAGCACCGGCCGCAGAATCTTCCCCTGCAGAAGGACCTCGAAATCGGAGGCCACCTCGGCCTCCTTGTCCCCCACCGTCAGAGACACCTGCTGCGAGGTCACCTCGGCCACGGGCGTCTCCTGGCGGGCGAGCTCCTCGGCCCGCTGGCGCTCGGTCCGCTCGACCGTCTCGACCAGGGCGAGATAGTCCTTCAGCGGGAGCGTGACCTCCGCGGGGATGCTCTGCGCGGCGGCGGCTCCGCTGGCCAGCAAGGCGAGGAAAGCAGCAATCGGTCCCCAGCTCTTCACATCCATGGCGTGGCCTCCTTCTCCATCTCGACGCGGAGGACGAGCGGCCCGGGATTGGCGGACAGCGCGCTCCAGGCGGCGGTGATCTCCCGATAGCCGGGCGGCACCAGGAACATCCCGGGCAACGGACCGCTGGTCGCGATGTTCGCCGCGACGGACTTCATCTGCGCCGCCAGGGCATTGGAGGAGACGGCGGACACGGGCGCTCCCTGGGGCGGACCCTGGACCGGGCCGGAGCGCGACGGATCGGCCAGCCGCCAGGTGCGGCCGCCGGGGAGGACGAGCCGGACCTCGACGCGCGCCGCGGGCGCCGAGAGACCCGGCAGCGGCAGGGAGAGCTCGCCCTTCCCCTGCGGCAGGGTGAGCGGCAGCACGCCGTCGAGGTGGACGGCCTGCGCCGCGTCCCGCGTGAGGAGCGGCACGGCCAATCCGCCGGGCACGGCGCCGGCCGTCACCTCCTCGCCGTCGCGGCGGGCGGTGGTCAGCTCGAAGCCCGGCGGGAGCTGGAGGACGAGCTGCTGCGCTCCCCGGTTGCGCACCTCGGCCCAGAGGCGGTAGACGGCGCGCCCGGACTCCCCGATGGCCACGTCGAGGAGAAGGCGGTCGACCTGGGCGGCCAGGACCTGGGTCTCCTCCGCCCACTCGGCCTCCCACCGCGGCGGCCGGGCGGGATCGGAGACGACCAGGAGCCGGCCGCCGGCGCCCTGGATGGAGGGCGGCACACGGGCCGTCTCGCTCTCCTCGGGCCCGCGCACGGCCTCCGGATCGGCGAGCGTCAGGAGACCATCCCCCTGGAGAGCGGCCTTGACCAGATGCACGGTGCGGCGTCCCCCGGCCGGCGTCAACACCGGGCTCGCGAAAGCCGGCCGCGGCTCGCCCTCGAGCTCCATCTCGACGGCGAGCGTGCCCTCCACCGGCTCCAGAGGCGTGAGCACGAGGGTCCCCTCCGTCACGTCCCATCCGGCGAGCGGACCGCTCACGGAGACAACCTTGAGATCCGCCGGAATGGGGATGCGCAGCTCCGAGAGCCTCCCCTGGGCCACGCGCGCCTCGACCCAGCCGCGCACCCGGAGCTGGGTGCGCGAGAGGGTCGCTGCGGTCGCCGACGTGGCGTCGAAGCGCAGCGGCAACTGGGCCCGCTCCGGCAAGGTCCGCTGGCCGAACAGGGTGAAGGTGACCCCCGCGTCCTTGTCGAACGCGGAGACGAAGGTCCACGGACCGCCGGCGGCGCCGCGCACCATCCCCTTGCCGGTCAGCGTGACCTCGTCGACGCCCGGCTGGGTCTGGAGCTTCCCGCGCAGCACCGCGGCGGGCGGCAGGCGCAGCGAGAACGCCGAGGCCGGCCGGGTGGACGTCTCGTCGCGCTTGACCGGCACCACGGACTCCAGCGTCACCTCGTGCCGGCCGCGGCCATGCACCTGCATGGCCCATCCTTCCTTCTCGCTGACCTCGACGCGCCCTTCGAGAGCACCGAAGCGGGCCGAGGTGAACGATCCGGCTTCGCCCAGGGGAACGCGCTCCCAGGTGTCCGAGAAGACGGAGAGGACGAGCTTCTGGACGATGCGCGCGCTCGACGGTCCGACCGCGATCTCCAGATCGGCGGACTCCAGGGCGAACCGCGCCGGAGGAGGCGCCGGCTCGTCCGGCTTGGGATTGGCGCGCGAGCGGAGCTGTTCGTATTGCGACAACGGCAGGGTCACCTCCTGGGCCGCCAGAGGAAGGGGCGCCGCGAAGGCCGCAAACGCGCAGACGAGCCACAGGACCCCGAGACGGGTCGATTTGCACATGCCTGGTTCACCTCCTGGAGAGCTGGCTACCAGCACAAATCGCGCCGTGGTGCTCCCGGAGGGTCAGACACGCTCAAAAGCCAGGACGCAACCAGATGGACCAATCGAGGTGATCCGGTTTCTTGAATTCAAAAGAATGCAGCGAGATACGGAAATCTGCATAGGAGCTTTGGGTTGAGATAGACGGCCCCCTCGCGACAGCCGAGAAAGGGGAGGTAAGACCACGATGGAACAATCGATCAAGAGCTTGACGTCAGCACTCCAAGGCCCGGAGTATGATGTGCCCATCCCTCGGGAGATCTCCGGTGCGGCCGGCCTGACCGGCCTGCCCGGGCCGAGGCGCGCCAGGCGCCATGAGCACGGAAGCGGCACCAGATCCGGCCGAAGCCGAGATCGCAGCGGATCTCGCGCGGCGTATCGCGGCGGGCAATGCCTCCGCCGAGGAGGAGCTCGTCCAGCGCTACAGCCGGGGCCTTCTCTATCTGCTGCGGCGCCTGGGCGCCTCCCCCGACCTCGCCGACGACCTGCATCAGGAGACGTTCCGCATCGTGCTGGAGCGGCTGCGGCGCAAGGGACTCGACGATCCGGCGGGGCTCGGGGGCTTCCTCCGCGGCACCGCGCGCAACCTGATGACCGCCGAGCGGCGCAAGACGGCCCGCCGCCGCACCGACGGCGACGACGCGGCTCTGGAGCAGGTGGTCAACCCCTCACCCGGACAGCTCTCCTCGGTGCTCCTCGACGAGGAAGCCGGAATCGTCCGCAAGCTGATCGGCGAAATGCCGACCGACCGCGACCGCCAGCTCCTCCTCCGCTTCTATGTCGCCGAGGAGGACAAGGAGAGCATCTGCTCCGATCTCGGGCTCGAAAGCCTTCATTTCAACCGGGTCCTCTTCCGCGCCCGCCAGCGCTTCAAGGAGCTCCTCGAGCGGTTCGAGAAGCGGCAGGCGCTTTCCCGGGGCTCTTGAGGCCATGATAGAGAGCAGCGGTATCGCCATGGACCACACCACCATCGAAGAGCGCCACGTCGTCGACCGCTACGTGATGGGAGCGCTCCCACCCGAGGAGGCGGAGAGCTTCGAGGAGCACTACCTCTCCTGTCCGCAGTGCCTCGACCGCCTCGCTCTCGCGGAATCCATGCAGCGGGGGTTCAAGCGCGCCGCCGGGCAGGACGTGGCCCGCCTGGCGGCCACGCGGCAGCTCGCGCTCGTCGCCTGGCTCTCCCGCCTCAGCCGCTCGCGCCAGGCCGCGGCCCTCCTCCTGGTGCTCCTGGCCGTCGCCATCCTGCCCGGCGCGCTCGCTCTCTGGCAGCTCGGCGAGCGTGATCGCGAGCTGGCGGCGACCCGCAGGGCGCTGGACCACGAACGGGAACAGTCGGCGGCGGGCGCCCACACCGCCGCTGAGCTCGAGGAGCTCCGCTCCGCGCTGGACGCCAGCCGGCGCGACCTCGCCCAGGAGCAGCAGGCTCGGGCGCAAGCTGCAGAGCAACTGGCCCACACGGCCGGGCAGCTGGCGCAGGTGCGCGTCCCCCAGGTGAACGTGCCGCTCCTCTATCTCGACGTCGTCCGCGGCGGCGGCTCGCCGGACGATGCCCCCCGCCTGCACCAGCCGCCGGCCGCGAGTTGGGCTTTCCTCTCCCTGCAGCTCGGGTCCTCGTCCGCTCCCTCCTATCGAGCGATCCTGCGCGATGCGGAGGGGCGGGAGATCTGGCGTGGCACGGGCCTCCTGCCCAGCGGCGAGATCGATGCCCTGAGCCTGAACCTGAGCCTCCCGGGAAGCCTGCTCGCGCCCGGCGACTACACTCTCATCACGGAAGGAGTCGGCGGTCAGAAGGCGCCCCCGAGACGCTTCACCTTCCGGGTGCTGCCTCCCCGCTGAGCGAGAGGCTTGCTGTCGAGCGAATCGTGCCGGTCCGTGTCCCGCGCTTCTCCTCGTCTCCGGATCAGGCTATGATTTGACGAAACCGGGGAGATTCCCTACACTCGAATCATGGCTGAGCCCGCCAGAACAAGACGATTGGACCGGGCTCCGGCTCACGAGGAGCCGGACGAGGAGCCCTGCACGCTCCTGCGGTATGTCGAGGGGCCGGACGGCGAGATCGAGTGGCGTGAAACGCCCCTGACACCGGAGGATTTCCTCGATCCCAAATTCGGGGACACCATGAACCAGGGCAAGCCTCACGTCATGGCGGCGACCTTCCTGTTCGACCTGCTGACGCGCCGGTTCCATGGCCGGCCGGACGTCCTGGTCCTCCATGATGTCAAACATCTGATGATGTCGCGCCGCGGGCCGGCTCCGGACGTCTCGGTCATCATGGGACTGGAGACGATCGACCATCAGATGCGCAGCTACAACGTGAAGCGGATCGGCATTCCGCCGAGCCTCATCATCGAGGTGGTCTCTCCCCGCGACCGGCGCATCCGCGAGGTCGACGAGAAGATCAAGCCCGGGCTCTACGAGCGGATCGGGGTCCGGGAGTATCTGATCCTGGATCTCCCGCGGCGAGGTAACGGGTGGCAGGTGAGGTGGACCGGCTACCGGATGGATGAGGCAGGCCGCTACCAGCCGATCGAGCCGGACGCTCAGGCCCGCCTCTTCTCGGAGACCACCGGGCTGCTTTTCGGAGCGAACGTGGCAGGAGACTGGGCCGAGCTCACTGACGCCGGGACCGGACAGCGCCTCCTGAGCTCCCTCGAAGAGCAGGAAGGGAGGCTCCGCGCGGAGGAAGAGTTGCGGCGAGAAACCGAGAGGCGCCGGCGCGAGGCAGAGGGACGCCGGAGCGAGGAGAAGGCCCGGAAGGCGGCCGAAGCCGAGGTCGCCCGCCTGCGCGAAGAGCTGAGGCGGCTCCGCGGCGAAGGCTGATGGCGTCAGCCCGCTGATTCCACCTCAACCCCGTTGTCCACCTCCGGCCGCGAGTTCACGAACTCCCACCCGAACCGCCCCTTGATGCAGAGGTGGCCGTTGGTCACGTCGTGGTCGAGGGGCGAGGTGACTTTCACGATCTTTTCGTCCTGCACGTGGACGGTGAGCGTGCAGCCGACGCCGCAGTAGGCGCAGATCGTGTCGGTCTGGGTCTGGCTGGATTCGTTCCAGGTGCCCGCCTGGCGCATGTCGTGCTCGCTCTTGAACATCAGCGCACCGGTCGGGCAGACGCCGATGCAGTTGCCGCAGTAGACGCACGCCGAGTCCGGCAGGTGGACGTCGTACTCGGTCGAGATCCGCGCCTCGAAACCGCGCCCGGCCACGGCGATCGCAAAGGTATTCTGAGCGTCCGTGCCGCACGCTTCGACGCACTTGTAGCAGACGATGCACTTGGAGTAATCACGGACGTAGAGATCGTTGTCCACCTTCACCGGCTGATGGACGGTCGCTGCATGGCCATCGTGCGGCGCATGGTGATGACCGGGAACGGCCGCGTCGCGCTCGCCGGGGCCGGCTGGCGGGGCTTGGGGACCGAAGCGCTCCGGCCGCGCGTCATACCGCGCCATGTACTCCTGGAACTGCGGCGCGGTCGACACGTCGACCGACGAGGCGAGCAGCTCGAGCACCATCCGGCGGCTCAGGCGTACGCGCTCGGAATCGGTCTTCACCACCATGCCCGGCTCGGCCTTGCGCGAGCAGGCGGGGACGAGCGTGCGGGAGTTTTCGACCTCCACGACGCAGACGCGGCAGACGTTGACCGGAGTCAGGTTTTCGAGATAGCAGAGCGTCGGCGTATCGATCCCGATCTTGCGCGCCGCCTCCAGGAGCGTCGCCCCCTCCGGCACGGCCACGCTCTGGCCGTCGATCGTCACCTCGACCATGTTGCGGGGACGCGGCGGCGGAGCCACCGGCACCGGTCCGCGCGGCACGGGGATCTTCAGATCGGGAGCGTTCAGCGTCATCTCGTCTCCTGATAAATGGTGAACCGGCCAAGCGCCGACTCGATCGCGCTCGATGCGGTCTGGCCCAGACCGCAGATCGATGCGTCGCGCATCGCCTGGCCGAGCTCCTTGAGCAATTCCAGCTCCTGCTCGACCGAGCCGAGCGGCCGGTCCGTGGCCAGCCGGTGCAGCAGCTCCTCCTGGCGCACGGTGCCGACCCGGCAAGGCACGCACTGGCCGCACGACTCGTCGCGGAAAAACTGAGCGATCCGTCGCAGCGCCTGGCGCAGGTCGACCGTGTCGTCGAACGGCATGACCACGGCCGAGCCGAGGGTCGCTCCGGCGGCGCGCGTCCCTTCGAACGTGAGCGGGATGTCGAGCTGGTCGGGCGTGACGAATGCGCCGGCGGCGCCACCGAGGAGGATCGCCTGCGGCCGCCCGGTCATACCTCCCGCCGCATCGAGCAACTCCCGCAACGTGATCCCGAACGGAAACTCATAGACGCCGGGCCGGCTGACGTGGCCGGAGACGCAGAAGAGCTTGGGGCCGGTCGAGCGCTCGGTGCCGATCGCGGCGTACGTCTTGCCTCCTTCGATCAGGATCGGCAGCACATTCACCAGCGTCTCCACGTTGTTGATCACCGTGGGCTGGCCGAACAGACCGACCTGGGTCGGGAAGGGCGGCTTGTTGCGCGGCTCGCCGCGACGCCCTTCGATCGAATTCATCAGCGCCGTCTCTTCACCGCAGATGTACGCTCCGGCGCCCCGCCGCAGCTCGAGATCGAAGCGCACGCCGTCGCCGAGCACGTTCTCACCGAGGAATCCGCGCTCATAGCAGCGGCGGATCGCATTTTCGAGCCGCTCGGTGGCGAGAGGATACTCGCCGCGGATATAGAGATATCCGCGCTCGCAGCCGGTGGCGAAGCCCGCGATCGTCATGGCCTCGATCAGGGAGAACGGATCGTGCTCCATGAGCACGCGGTCTTTGAACGTCCCCGGCTCGGACTCGTCGGCGTTGCAGATGAGATAGCGCGGCAGCGGCGCCGAGCGCGCGCCCAGCCATTTCTGCCCCGTCGGGAACGCTGCGCCGCCCCGGCCGACGAGCTTCGAATCGATCACCTCGCGCACCACCCGGTCCGGCCCCATCTCGATCGCCCGGCGCAGCGCCAGGAATCCCCCGGCTGCCCGGTACTCGTCGAGGCTCATCGGATCGATCTGTCCGACGCGGGAGAGCAGCGTCAATCCGGGCTGTCCGGCCTGCGGCACCGAAAGGGCGAGGTCCGCCGGAGGAACGGCCTGCCCGGCAGCGGCGAACAGGACTTCCGTTCCCGTCGTCGGAGCCAGCGCCTGGTCCCGCGGCGGGTCTCCGGCGGCGATGACCAGAGCGGCGGGCGCGCGCTCGCAGAGACCCAGACAAGGGCTGCGGTGCCAGGTCATGCGGCCGTCCTGGCTCGTTCCTGGAGAACCGATCGCCTGCTCCATCTCGCCGCAGAGCGCCTCGCCGCCCTTGAACCGGCAACCGATGTCGTCGCAGACGTGCACCGCCACCGGCGGGTGCGGCCGGGTCTGGAACAGGGCATAGAAATCGGCCACGCCGAAGGCTTCGGCCGGGGGCACGTCCAGCGCGCGGCACGCGTAGTTGAGCGCACCCGGGCTGATCCAGCCCACGCGCCCCTGAATGGCGTGGAGGACGGGGAGCAGGAACTGTCGCCGGTTGCCGTTCAAGAAAAGGGCGGCGAGGCACCCATCGATCGCCGCCCTCTCGTTCGGTGTGGGCTCGTCTGCCGTGAAGTGCAGATCCATTCGTTCTCTCGTGCTCCGTTAGACTGCCACCGGTGCGGTCGCCGTGGCCTCCGCGGCGGCGATGGGCCGCACGACCGGCTCGATCCGCACGGCGGCGGCCTTGAACTCCGAGGTGCCGGAGAGCGGATCCTTGGCGTCCACGGTCAGCTCATTGGTCGCCACCTGGTCGGGGAAATGGAACGTCATGAAGGCCAGCCCGGGCCGCAGCCCGTCGTCCAGGCGGACCGGCGCCAGCACCGAGCCGCGCGCCGAGACGACACGCACGATCTCTCCCGGGGAGACTCCCAGACGCCGGGCGTCCTCGGGATGCAGATCGATCGTCTCGCCCATGCGCAGCGGGGAGGAGAAGTGGCCGGTCTGCACCCCCGTGTTGTAGGAGTCCAGGCGCCGGCCCGTGGTCAGACGGATCGGGAACTCCTCCGAGAGCTCCTCGAAGGGCGGCTGGTGGTCGACGCAGGCGAACGGCGCGCGAGGTCCGAGGACCGGCCGCTCCCACAGCCGTCCATGCAGGAAGCTCTCCCCCGGGTGCGACTCGTCGTAGCACGGCCACTGAATGCCGTTGAGCTCCTCCAGCCGCGCGTAAGACATGCCGGCGTGCACCGGGCTGAGCGACCGCAGCTCATTCCACAGATCCTCGGCCGTCGGTGTCCCCCAATCCCTGCCCATGCGGCGGGCCAGCTCGCAGAGGATCTCGATGTCGTCGCGCACGCCGGGCGGCGGCGGCAGAGCCCGGCGCACGCGCTGCACGCGCCGCTCGCTGCTCGTCACCGTGCCCTCCGTCTCGCACCACCCCGCGGCCGCGGGCAGCACCACGTCCGCCAGCTCGGCGGTCGCGGTGAGGAGCATGTCCTGCACCACGAGGATCTCCAGCCCCTCGAGCAGGTGGATGGCGTGGTGCTGGTCCGCCTCGGAATTGGCCGGGTTCTCGCCGATCACATAGAGAGCTGTGAAGTCGCCGCTCTCCATGGCCTCGAACATCCCGGAGAGGTGCAACCCCTTCTTCGGGGGAATCTTGCAGTCCCAGGCCCGTTCGAACCTGGCGCGCAGCTCATCGTTCTCGACGTGCAGGGTTCCCGGCAAGCGGTCCGGGAGCGCGCCCATGTCGCCGCCCCCCTGCACGTTGTTCTGTCCACGCAGCGGGCACACCCCGGAGCCCCAGCGGCCCACGTGACCGGTCAAGAGCGAGAGATTGATCAGCGCGCGCACGTTGTCGACCGCGTTGTGGTGCTCGGTGATGCCGAGCGTCCAGCAGAGCTGGGCGCGATCGGCGCGGGCATAGGCGTGCGCCATCTCGCGGATCAGCGCCGCGGCCACGCCGGTCACCCCCTCGGCGTATTCGAGCGTGTAGGGCTCGACGTTCTGCCGGAAGTCCTCGAAGCCGCTGGTCGCGTTCTCGATGAAGCTGCGGTTTTCCAGCCCGGCCGCGAGGATCTCGCGCGCCACGGCATTGGCCAGCGCGACGTCGGTGCCCACATGGAGAGGAAGGTGCCCGGCCGCCCACTCGGCGGACGAAGTCCTGCGGGGATCGACGGCATACATCCGCGCCCCATTGTGGATGCCCTTGAGCACATGGTGGAAGAAGATCGGATGCGTCTCCCGGGCATTGCTGCCCCACAGGAGGACGACATCCGTCTCCTCGATCTCCCGATAGGAGCTCGTCCCGCCGCCCAAACCGAAAACCGTCGCCAGACCGACGACGCTGGGGGCGTGTCAGGTCCGGTTGCAGCTATCGATGTTGTTGCTGCCCATCACCACCCGGGCGAACTTCTGCGCCAGGTAGTTCATCTCGTTCGTGGTCTTGGAGCAGCTGAAGAGGCCGAACGTCTGGCCCCCCTTCTTCTCCACCGCCGAACGGAACCCTGCCGCCGCACGGTCGAGAGCCTCGTCCCAGGTCGCGGGACGGAGCACGCCCTCTTCGCGGACGAGCGGTGTGGTGAGCCGGGCATTGCGCTTCGCCATGAGGTCTTCCCCCTTCGGGGGGAGTATACCGCGTGGCTCTGGAGGGGGAACCCCCGGGGCGGCTCAGAAAAGGGATGCCGCAGCGCGGCAGACCTACCTCACCACCTCGCCAGAGCCCGCGCAAGCAACACTTTGTCAGAACTGGTGAAATAAAAACGCCGTCCATGTCACTCCCTGATGTCAGCGATCTCGCCCCGGGGCAGGGGGGCATCTTCAAGGCACCGGCACCGCGAGCATAGTCGCTCGTGCCGCCGGATCACAGGAGGATACGCAAATGGCGACAAGCCAAAAGACCGACAAGGAAATCGACAAGGACAAGCAGAAAATCCTCAAGGAGCTCGAATCGTTCGAGCGAGAGGCGAAGGGGAAGGGGCTCTCATTCAGTCGGCTCACGGAGGAGCAGATCGTCAAGAAGCTGCGCGGGGAGACCGCGAATTCGCCGTTCATCACCGGTCAGGGCTGGACCAGCGGAACGCCACCCGGAACCGCGGCGAGCTACTCGGTCTCGATCTTCAATCCGGATCCGGCTACCTATTACCCGATCTTCGTCTCAATTTTCTTCGGCCTGTTCAACTTCCTTCCCGGCGAGGATATTGGCGAAAGCATCGCCGGGTATCTGCCTGCCTGGCCGTACATGAGCACCCAGCCTTTCAGCCTGCCTAACGGGGCATCGGCCAACAAGACGTTTACCTACACCACGCCAAGCTCCGCCCCCAAGACCACATACACTGGCAATGCACTCCTCTGGCTCGGTAACTACCACGATATGGGCACCTACTACGATCGGGGTCTTTTTGACGTAACTCTGATCTGACACCGCCGGGCAGGAGCCCGCAGGGCCAGGAAATATTTCCCTCCGGCCCGCGGGCTCGCTTCGTCCGACGTATCGGAACCACGCGGTAGAGGTCGACAGGCTTCCCGGCGCGGCGTGGGTTTTTCCTTGCAAGAAGGACCTGCCGCCGCAGGTCGCCCGGCGCCTCCCGAATTTCCCCACCGCCGAACGGAATCCCTGCGCCGCACGGTCGAGAGCCTCGTCCCAGGTCGCGGGACGGAGCACCCCGTTGTCGCGGACGAGCGGTGTGGTGAGCCGGGCATTGCGCTTCGCCATGAGGTCTTCTCCCTTCGGGGGGGTATACCGCGTTGGTCAACCCCAGCGCCGCTCGCGGATCAGGCGGGCCTGCAACGCCTTCAGCTCGTCGGCCTCCAGGCCGGCAAGGACGGCTTCACGGTCCGCACCGAGCTCGATCTCGAAGCTCTCGCAAAGGGATCGGATCGTTTCCCGCAACGCTTCCTCGCGGCCATGCCGAATCCCCTCCTCCCGGCCTTCCCGCAACCCCTCTTCGCGACCCTTGAGCATCCCCTTGCGCATCCCCTTCTCGAGCCCCTTGCGTATCCCCTTCTCGACGCCCAGCCGTTCGGCCAGGCTGAGGGCACCGCGGGCATCCTGCTCGGCGATCTTCGCGCGATCGTAGAGGTCGAGCTCCCCGGCGGTGAAACCCGCCATGCGGGCGACTTCCAGCGCCTCCCGGTATGGCGGCTGCGAGAGGGCCGGCGGAACCACCTCCAGGTTCTCCGCCTCGCGGAAGAAGTAGGCCCAGCGGTCGATCGTCCCCTGCGGCTCGTCGCCGGAGGAGTATTTCGGCAGCTCCAGGAACACGTACTGCACCTGCGAGAGCCCCAGGGCGCCGCCGTGCTGCTCCTGCATCCGCCAGCGGCTGAGCATCGGCACCGGCGCGCCACCCGGCACCGGTGGCCCGGGCCAGAGCAGGAAATCGCAGATCGTCACACCCACCACGTCGTCCAGACCGGGGTAGTCCTCCCCCGTACGCAGTTGGGTCACATAGGCCTTCGAGGTGTTGTAGACCACCCGCTTCTCGAAGCCCTCGACGTTGAGCACCTGCATTTCGACCACGTAGTGCCGGCCCCGCTCATCGAAGCACTTGACGTCCACCAGCGACAGCTTCAGCTCCTCGACCGGCACATGCTGCTCGGAGGACAGATACTTGAGGTCGACGATCCGGTGGTCGCCGGAAAGCTCGAGCAGGGCGTTGAGCAGCTCGATGAGGAGCGGCTTGTGGGCCTCGCTGCCAAAGATGCGTTTGAAGACGAAGTCGGTCTTGGGATCCGCGAATACCGGCCGCATAGAGAGAGACTATCGCGCGGCGGGGCACCCCCGCCAGAGCGCCAGACCGTCGCCCCTGCCGGCCGCGCCGAAAGCCGATGGGGAACCGGTGCGCCGAAACCGCCAGCCCCCGTTCCCACGGCGTTGCCGTAGAGACGCCCCAGTCCGTTCCCACGGGCCTGCCGGGTGTACACCGTCGGGGCGTCTCCCCACCGCGGTTCGGTCCGCCACGGCCGGTGCCGCACGGCACGGATCCGGATTTACTCCGCCAGGTAAAAAGAAGTACGCTTGACGCCATGAGAGGCACCATTTCCTCCAAAGGCCAGGTCACCGTGCCCATCGAGATCCGGAAGCAGTTGGGGCTGGTCCCTGGGACATCGGTCGAATTCGAGATCAGGGAGAAGGGTGTCCTCCTCCGTAAGGGGATCTCCGGCACTCATCCCGTCGACCAGGTGTGGGGGACGCTCCGCCTCGGGCGCCCGGTCGACGAGATCCTCGACGAGATGCGGGGGACCTCGACCGAGGAAAGCGTGAGGCTCGCTCCCTCGAGCAGCGCACCTTCCGAAACCCTCGACGCACTCAGCACCAACTTCGAGAGTCTGCTCGAGCACATGCAGGCCAGGAAAGGACTGGCCACGGCGTTCAATGCCACTCCTGAGGCGCTCGGCCAAGCGGCAGCCAAAGCGGCGCGACGACGGAGCCAAGGCACATCATGGCCAAAGAGCACGAGATCCTGACGCTGACCCTCCGCGACTGGGAAGCCTTTCTGGCGGCCCTCGACAACACCGACCGTCCTCGGCCTCGGCTCGCGGAGGCTGCGCGCCACTACCTGAGTCGACGCGAGCACGATGCCGAATCAGCCCGGCCGAGCCGAGATCAGGGCCCGCGCCAGACCTCAAAGTAGGGTACAATCACCTTCATGGAAGACCGTCACCCCCAGCCAGATTTCGTCGTCGAGTCGCCAGATTATGGCATTCGGCTCGTAGTCGAGGCAACGAACACCATCGCTCCCACTCCGGAGTGGCTGGTGCACTACCTCCGCAACCTGTTCAACCTCGGAGCCATCCCGCGGAGCGACTACGTCCTGCTCGCCCTGCGCGATCATCTCTACCTCTGGCGCAGGCCGGACCCGGCAGTTCAAAGGCCGCCCGACTTCGAAGGTGAGACTGCCGCCATCCTCGCCCCTTATCTTCGTATGGTCCCGAACCGTCTCGAGACCATGACCGAGAACGGCTTTGAGCTGCTGGTCTACGCATGGCTGGCCGATCTGGTGAACGGGACCGAACCTGATCCCGAGGCCGCGAAGTGGCTCGAAGGCTCGGGGCTTCCGGACTCCATCCGGAACGGCACGATCAAGGCGCAGATGGCGGCGTGATCATCTACGCCGAAACCAACTTTCTGCTGGAGATCGCTTACCAGCAGGATGGGTGCGAGAGCTGTCGCGAGATCCTCGCGCTCGCGAGGCAAGGCAAGCTTGCGCTGGTCGTGCCGGCATTCTCTCTGGTGGAAGCGCGGCAGACGTGGGTCCGTCGAAGCTCCGAACACAATGCCCTTCAAAATCAGCTTCAGCCCATCATTCGGCAGCTCGCCCGTTCCGAGCCATTCAGAACCGTCAGCGAAAGCTCCCGCGAGCTGCTCGCCGCACTGGCTGCGAGCGGTGAAGGCACACGACTCCGACTCGAAGAGACGATCGCCGCGTTGAGCGTCGATGCAACTGTATTGCCCCTTGCCGCAGACATTGCAGCCCGTGCACGCCAGGAGGAGCTCAACCTGTCGCTATCGCCTTCCGACGCAGTGGTGTATGCGGCTGTGATCTCTCATCTCGAAAATGCACTTCCGGGACCAAAGTGCTTCCTCAACCGCGACTCCAAGGGGTTCACAAATCCGAGCATGGCCAACAAGCTTGCCACGTTCGGCTGCAAAGTGATCGCCAGCTTCGACAATGGGCTTGATTTCATTCGCAGCGAGCTGAGCCGAGGGGAAGCGGCACCTCCTCTGCCAGGGGCCTGACTACAAATGCGGTCGAGGAGAGCACCTTATGACACCCGGCACGATCGCAGATCTCACGGTTCGCCCCAGGCCGGCAACTGGCGAGCACGACGGTCGGCGCCTCGGCCAGCGTCAGGCAGGTGCGCCGAGTTGCCTCTGCGACCAGGGAGGAGGTGGTTTTGATTGATCCGGACAGCATCGCCATACTCCGCTCGGAGATGAAAGCCAGCATTGCCGGTGACCGGCGCGTGCTGGACGAGCTACGGGACGATGTGCGGCCGCTAAAAGGGGCAACTAGGAAAATCCAGCCGCGTTCGACCACTGCCATTTCGCTCGTAGGCACAGATGGTGGGAACAACCGGGTTGAGTTCGACCCCTTCATGGTTCAACTCGTCCGAGTTGTGGACTCCAGCAACAACGAGTACTGCTTGGAAGTCGTGACACCAACTTCCGATCGCCACGCCGTGAACCGCCGTCACTTCCACGAGGATGGCTCTCCTTCCACAGCGCTCGGCCAGATGATGCACAAGCTGAAGATCGACAACCTGTGGTCGCTGACGCCGATGATACCAACTCCGCCGACTCCCGGGGCCCCTATCGCGCCGATCTCACCGAGTTGGGTGCAGGTTTACCGAGAGCTGACTGAATGGGCGGTTCTCCTCAAGCTGGTCAGTGAGCTGCAGTATGGATCCGATACTGTGATCATTGCAGATGGAAACCTCCGCAGCAAGGTATTCAAAGGCGAGCTCTTCATCGAGTACAGACGACTCCTCCAAGAGGCGATCGAGGCCCAGGAGAAGCGCCGACGCAAGATCTATCTCGCCGGCGTCTCAAAACACAGCAAGGTTCTCCAGCGATATCGTTTGGCCATGGCCATCGAGGGCGTCCTTCGCACAGACTATCCGGCATATGTTGAGGTGCCGCGCGAGCTCGAAGCGAAGTCCTACGTATGGGGCGAATATGCCCGAGGAGACGAAGAGGCAGGTAAGTTGGGCGGTGAGTCCAACAAATACGTGGGTGGCAAGATGTTCTTCGTCAAATTCGGCTCGCGCCCACACGATCCTGTATGGCCGATCGATATATTCCAGCCGCAGGCAAAGGATGCGGCGACGGTCCTTGGCTATATGCTCGCGGATGCGATTGACGGATTTCCTGTTCCCTTCTATCCGCAGTGCCTCCAGCGCGCCCACGAGAACGCAGCTCTGGTGGACTTCGACATGACAATCCTGCAAGACGAGGTGATCCGGTCCGTGCGCTCCATGCTGGGAGATCAGGCCGGACGCTTGGACGAGATGGCTCTTCAGCCTAACGATCCCTCGTCCGCCCGATATACCTAAAAACCTGGGGGCCCACGTGCAACTGTTTGCCCACGATAAGACGATCGGCATCTTCCGGGGCTTCCGCGAAGGAGGCCTTGAGTTCCATGCAGACTTGGCTCTGCCCTATCGTAGTGAGTTTCAGAATACACCGATGCATGGACAACTCGTTCTCGTACAGCTTGAGACGCCGAATGAAGCGGTCCTTGGCCGCATCACTTCGCTGTCCTCGGAGGGTCGCCTCACCGGAGCGGCTGGTGAGGACTTCAACATCCGCGCGATGCGAGAAGCCCGCAATGTTCCCGAGCAGCTTCGCGAGGATTACCTGAAGTATCGCGTAGACATCCGTGTCCTAGGCGTTTTGCGATTGAATAATGAAAGACAATTGACGTTCGTCGCGTCACATCGCAGACTTCCACACGTGGGCAGTCCTGTGGCATTTGTTGACAACGCGATCCTGAAGGAGCTTCTCGGCCATAATGGCGAAGGTGCCATCGTTGGTCACTACGCTCTTGGGGAGTACGTTTTCACCGGCGGCAACCAAAAGTTTGCGGCCGATGAATGGGTTCAACACCAGAGTCCTGAGCTCAATGTACGATTCATGGCGAGCAGCCTTGTCTCCCGCCGCACCTTTGTGTTTGCTCGCGCAGGATTCGGAAAATCCAACCTGACCAAGCTGCTATTCTCCGAGCTCTACCGAGTGGATCCTCAGGTCACGAAGCGAGGTGGTCGGCAAGTACCCGTTGGTACGATCATCTTTGATCCAGACGGTGAATACTTCTGGCCGGACGACAAAGACCGACCGGGTCTTGCCGACGTTCCACACCTGAAGGATAGGCTGGTCGTCTTCACTTCACGCAAGCCTCCCAGCAGGTATTATGGCTCCTTTGTCGCGGCGGGTGTCAAGCTGGACATTCGCACGCTGAGTGCGAGCGATGTCATCTCACTTGCGCTATCCCCCGAAAAACAGGACCAGCAGAACGTGGCCAAGTTGAGATCGGTCCGCGGCCAAAACTGGTCCGATCTCGTTGATCTGATTCATGAGGAAGGAAACTCAGCAAACGTAGACGACGTCAAGCAGCTACTCAATGCGCGCGACATGAGCGATGTTGAGGTCTTCGCCGCACGCGCCAATCTGACGCGAATTGTTAACATGCTCCATGATCCGACAAGCCGGCTGATGGATGCTCTGCTCGCGGCGTTACGACAGGGCAAGCTCTGCGTGGTGGATGTATCACAGCTCCGTGGCGGACCGTCGCTAGTGCTCAGCGGCCTCATCCTCCGGCGCATCTTCGACCGTAACCAGGAAGAGTTCACCAGGGAGTCTCCCCAGAGCATCCCGACCATCGCTGTTGTTGAGGAAGCTCAGTCGGTGCTGAATGAGCGATCCTCCGCGGCACAACCCTACATCGAATGGGTCAAAGAGGGCCGGAAGTATGATCTCGGAGCGATGCTCATTACTCAGCAGCCGGGGAGCATCCCTGGGGAAATCCTCAGCCAAGGAGACAATTGGTTTATCTTTCACCTGCTTTCCGCGGCGGATCTTCGTAGCGTGAAGGCAGCGAATGCCCATTACAGCGATGATCTGCTCAGTTCGCTGTTGAACGAGCCGATTCCAGGGCACGGCGTGTTCTGGAGCAGCGTTTCAGGGCGGCCGTTTCCCATCTCGTTCCGGGCCATGCTCTTCGAAAGCCTCTATAAGACGATGGACCCGAAGTATGACGGACAGGCGGTGGATACTTTTGCGAGTCGCCTCCGTGCCCAACTGCTCGGTGAGGTTCAGCAGGCAGTTGCTGCAACTGGTACTGCCACAGATACCACTATGAGTGATAGTGAACTGGGACACACCACGCAACCTGCGGATTTCCTTTCTCTGGCCCGGCAAGGCGCTCTAAAGACTGTGGGAGACGACGCGGATCTTGCCCGGTCCCTAGGCGTGGGAAACGCTACATGGGGAGTTGTGTGGTACAAGCTCAAGGCTGCACTTCCCGAAACGCTCGAGGATCGCGATGAGTTGGCAAACCAACTCGTCCCAGAGTTTCTAGATGCGCTCTTCGGGAAAGGCCTTTGGCACACCGAGAAGCGATTTACTAAGAAGGGCGAGCAGAAGCCCTTTATCATGAAGGGCAAGAAGGCCTAAGCCCGTACACAGTGGAAGTCATATTCCTCCTTAGGCCCTGGCCCGCCGTGGGAGAACTGCCTGGCTTGGCGTCGGCCGCGGTTGGCATCGCCGGCTGAAATGGTGGTCTCAAGTTTCCAGCCCGAATCTACGAGCGATATCTTGAGTAGGGCGAAATGATCGACATTGCGATCGTCGATGCCTCCGAATCGGATGACGAGCCGTGCATCGTCGGCAGCATGAATCGCGACATTTTTCCACACCTGCCTGAGGTTGTCGGCGAAAGCGTCGGCGGAGGAGTGACCAAGCTCTAGCGTTGGTGGCCTGTATGTAACTTCCGCGGGTCCTCCAAGGAACCAGTTCCGCAACCACTGATCGGGGATGTAGGTGCGCATGCCGTAATATGGAGGTGACGTGATGATCCATTGAAACCTATAGGAATTGAACATCTCAGAGTTCCGGCTGTCGCCGAGAACAACGTGAGCTGGGGTTGATTTTGGCCGCCGAGTCAGATATCGGCGAGCTCGAACACCAACCACCTCCGCGATGTCGACTGCCGGGGGTTTCATCTGTCTCTCTCGCCAGAACCGCACCGCATAATCCGGCTTTGGAGCGAAGGTTCGAGGCGATTGATTAGACAGATGAGACACAACCTTCTTCGTCAGAGGGCCGTGCAAGGCTCCAAGAAGAATAGCCCGAAGGAGCAACCTGGCATCGCTAGAGCACTCCCGCAGAAGCTCTTGCCTGAACCAGCAGATGCGCTGGAGTACGGAGCTCTCGAATGCAAGCTCCCAGAACTCTCCCTCAGGTACGCTGACACGACGGGGCATCGAGCGCAGAATAGCCTTTGTGACTCGCACTACATCACTGGCTCGAGCGTCCGCAAGCTTTGCTTGTGTCAAAGCCACGGCGACCGGACTGCTGTCCACGCCAAACGAGGGCAGGCCGAGGAGGCGAGCCGCGAAATTCGTCGTACCCCGCCCACAGAAGGGATCCGCCACCCACCCGTTCCTTTTTGCTCGCCCAGAGAGCACCCGCAGAGGAAATTCGAGCGGGAACATTGTGTAGTACGGGCAGATCGCGTTGAGTGCCTGAAGCGGTTCCTTGACCTTCGCGTCAGCCGATACTTCGACCTTATGCCGAACTGCATACGCGCCTTCCATGAAGCACAGCCTACCACAAGTCCTTGGCATGAATGCTAGACTTGCGTCCTCCAGCAACAGGAGATAGCATCAGCACGCTTCTCAAGAACGACAGGACACTATCGCTGTCGCTGCGGATCGAGCCTTCGGAGAGGAGGAGAGGAGCACGACGAAGGAATCCGAGGCCCGAAGCTGGCGGTCGATTTCCGCCACCCAGTCGAGTCCGACCTGGATCTGCTTGTCGATGAAGACACGGAGCCCTCGCTCGGTGAGGTAGGCGCAAAGCCCCTCCGCGAGCTCCTCGTCCGGGGGGACGTGCCGGTAGCTGAGGAAGACCTGGCTCACAGTTCGACCAAGAACTGTAGCATGGCCGGCAATGAGGCACGATGCTCCGGGGATTTGGGCCGATCTCCCGGGGTAATGTCTCGATGTCCCGGGTCTTTGAGCCTATGACCCGGGCCGTTTCCGCGATGTTCCGGGATCTCAAGACGGTGTCCAGGGATGATGCCGCGATGCCCCGGGAGCTCAAGGCAATATCCCGGTGCGATGCCTCAAGGCTCCGGGGATGAGGGCCGCTGTCCCGGGAGGATGAGCCGGCACCTCGGGACCTGACCTTGATGCTCCGGGATCTCGCGGCGAAGTCCCAGGATCATGCCGCATGGCCGCGGGAGCTCGAGCCGAGGTCCCGGAACGATGCCTCGATGCTCCGGGGCATCGAGATGGTCTCCCGGGACGATGGTTCCCAATCCCGGGATGGTGCCGCGATGCTCAGGGGATTCGGGCCGATCTCCCGGGGTAATGCCTCGATGTCCCGGGTCCTTGAGCCTATGTCCCGGGACGATGAGACGGTTTCCAGGGTCAACACGCCGGTTCTCCGGAGCGCAGCCGAAGGCCGCCGGGATCATGAGCGTTGCTTCCCTCGACCTGTTCGGCCTCAGATGAGCCCTTTGTCCTCGGCATAGCGGATCAGGGCGACGCGGCCGTCGACCTCGAGCTTGCCGTAGATGTTGCGGAGGTGGGCCTTGACCGTGTGGTCGCTGATCCCCATCCGGGAGGCGATCTCCTTGTTGCGCAACCCGAGGGCCAGCATGCGCACGATCTCCAGCTCCCGCGCCGTGAGCACTGCGGCGGCCTCCCGGGCTCCGCTCTCCCGCCGCATCAGCTTGTCGAGCACGCGGGCGGTCGAGCGCTTCTCCAGCCAGGGCTCGCCGGCATGGACCTTCTGGACGCAGAGCACCACGCTGGCCGGCGCCATCTCCTTCAGCACGACGCCGCCCACGCCCAACCGCATGGCCTCGAGCATCTCTGCGTCCTCGATCCTCCCGGTGAGCAGGACGGTCCGCGTCGGCAGGCCCTCGGCATGGATCTCCCGCAGCACGTCGATCCCGCTCTTGTCCGGCATCTGCAGGTCGAGGACCGCGACGTCCGGCCGGTGCTGACGCACCGCCTGCAAGGCCTGGGTGCCGCTCGTGCATGTCGCCACGACCTCGAAATCCCCGTGGGCACGGAAGAGATTTTCGAGGGCTGCCAGGATGAGCGGGTGGTCATCAGCCAGCACGAGGCGAATCGCCATTCAAGGTCCTCGCCCCGAATTATAGCCGTTGAAGGTTCCCAAGGCCCGCGCTCATTCGCATCTGGCAATATTGTTCTTCGGGATCAAGTAACCCGAAAGGATTAGAAAAATGCCCCATCTGGTGAATGGGAACCGGCACCGCGGGTTGGTAGAGTCTGAATCACGGACGGATAAGTAGATCGCGCTGGCCCTCGGAAGGGGGGGTCTGCCTCTCAATACTACGGCATTCAGGGCCAATCAAGGAGAACTCACATGAGAAGGACCACGCTCTCGCTCGCACTCTCCGGCATTTTGCTGCTCTCGGCCACGGCCGGGTGGGCGGCACCGAAAGCAACCAAGATGGATACGCCTCTGCTGAGCTGCGGCGCAGCCACGCTGGCTTCGCTCGACATGCTCGTCTGTGCCGGCATCGTCACCGGCGCACCGGCCGGCTTTTCCCTGCAGTGGGTCACGGCCGCCCAGCTCGCCGCCGGGCCGGACGGCATCGTCGGCACGCTGGACGATAACACCTGGCCCGATTCGGAGAGCCCCGACATGTGCAAGGCGTCGCTCTCGGGCAACGCCAATGGCAGCTCGTACAACCTGGGCAAGGGCCAGTGCTCGACGATCAACGTGGGCGACAACCTCTTCGACAACCCCGGCGCGTCGAGCAACTGCGCCAGCACCCCCCTGGAGTGCGGCACCATCTATGCCTTCCGGAGCTTCGCGCATGCCAACTCGACGCTCTTCCGGAGCAACTTCACGACGAATCTGCTCTGCTCCACGCAGGAGTGCCCGGTCGAGGGCGGCTGCACCTTCACCCAGGGCTACTGGAAGACCCACGGCCCCATCCCCACCGGCAACAACTCGAACGAGTGGCCGGTCACCTCGCTGACGCTCGGCACCGTCACCTACACGGACCTCGAGCTGCAGTCGATCTTCGACACTCCGGCCGGCGGTAACGGCCTGATCTCTCTGGCGCACCAGCTGATGGCCGCCAAGCTCAACATCGCCAACGGCGCCGACGGCTCCAGCGTGGCCGGAGCCATCGCTGCCGCCGATGCCCTGATCGGCAGCCGGGTGGTCCCGCCGGTCGGAACGGGCTCCCTGCCCAACAGCCAGACCTCATCGCTCAACGGGACGCTGACCAGCTTCAACGAGGGCGCGATCGGCCCGGGCCATTGCTCGGAATAGCCGGCTGCCGGATGAAGTGAAACGAGCCGCGCCCCGGATTCAACTCTGGATCCGGGGCGCTCGGCTTTTTAATGCCTTGGGCTCGGGCCGTCGTCGGCGATATCGAAGTCGACGAGGTGAACCTCGTCATCGATCACCAGGCCGACATCGGGGCAGTAGACCTTCCTGCTCGCGGCGCCGGGCTCGAGAGCGCTGGTCTCGCGGATCTCGACACAGTCCTTGAATGCACCCGCAGGAGTGGTGATCGCGAGCCCCATCGCCGTGTGCTCGGCGCGGTCGAGCGCCACGCCGGGCGCCCTCTCCTGGAAGTACCGGGACCCCAGCAGGAAAGTCCCCGGCATGACGAGGCCGGGAGAAGCGCCGCCCTGGCCGGTCACCCAGGACCCCTCGTGGCTCGCGATCTCTCCATCTTCATAGATGTCGACGGCTTCCCCGAAGTAGTAGATGTCGTTGGTTTCCGCGCAGCGAGCGAAGTAGTTCCGGGAGACCTCGACCAGCTCGTCGTCGACGCTCTCTCTTTCTTCGACGACGCGTGTCTTGACCCGCACGTCGCCGTCCTCGGTCCTGAGCGTGACCGTGCGCGTCTTGTTGAGGACCGTGATGACGAGGTCGACGGTTTCTCCATCCTCCGATTCCCCCTCGAAATGGAGGACGTCTCCAGGATGCAGGCTGAAGAGCTCATTCCCTCCGGTGCTGGAAAACGTGCAGTCATCCAGCGAAAAGTGGTCCGTGAAACCGGTCGCCGGCTGTGCCGCAGCCGCGCCGCCGACGAGCGCCAGCCCCGCCGTGAGGCTGAGGATCAAAATGCCGAAACCTCTCACGCTGCCCTGTCTGGCCATCTGTGCACCTCCATTTCGCGCGGCGAACCCCGATGGGTCTGCCTGCTGTCCTTCTTGGATGCCGCGCGGGGGGAGATCCTTCGCGAGCGGAAGACAGCTATCGAGCTTTATCTGCCACGAACACGACCATCCTCCCGCCCGTCACCCGATGCCCCAGCCCGCAGCTGGCGAGCACGACGCCCGGCGCCTCGGCGGGGGTCAGGTGCTCGATCGAGCCGTGCAGGATGGTCGAGCCGGCGAGGGCGGCGGCTTCGGGGTCGGCGAATTCGATCCTCCAGCCGGTTTCGCGGGCGACCCAGGCGAGGAAGTCGCGGACTTTGAGGCCTTCGATGTCGAGTCGAGGAGCCGTCTGGAGGACCCAGTCCCACTCCGGACCGTAGACGGCGGCCGGCCGGCGGAGGACGGTGCCGTCACGGAGGGCCAGCTCCTCGCCCGCGTTGGCCAGGACTGTTTCCTTCTCGCGGTGCAGCATCACACGCCCTTCCCGCACCCGGAGACGGGCCGCGCTCCCGGCGAGCCTCACCTCGAACTGCGTGCCCACCTCCTCGAACGATCCCGCGGCCGTGTGGACCGCCACCCGTCCCCCGGGGCGCGCTCCTGAATCGACGTAGACAGCTCCCCGTGCGAGCTCGATCGATCCCGGCGCGGCAAGCCGGAGCCGGGTCCCGGCATCGAGCCTCACCGAGACGCCCGCCATGCGGAGAGCGAGGCGTCCTTCTCCGGTCTCCAGCTCCGTCCCGGCAGGCAGTGGCCGGCCCGGTGCCGCGGGAGACAGCAGGCGTCCGTCCGCTCCCCAGATGTGGACGGCTCCGGTCAGGACCTCGATGGATGCGACGATCGGCGGCGGCGCGGGTGCCGGCGCAGGCGACTTCGTCCACCAAGCGAGACCGAGGGCTATGGCCAGGGCTGCCGCGGCGGCGAGGCCCAGCCACCACCTGCCCGGCCCCTCCGGCGCCCGGCGGTCGCCGTAGCGCCCGCGCCATGCCTCGCGGGCCGCCTCCCGGATCGCGACGAAATCTTCCTCCGGAATGGCGGACCGGGGCCCGGCATCTTCCAGAAGCTTTCTGACCGCCTCTTCTGTCCTGTCCGGTTCGCTCATGATTCCGTCCCGGGTGCTTGCGTGAGGTGCTCGTAGATCTCGCGGAAGGCTTTACGGGCTCGCGAGAGCAACGATTCGGTGGCCTTGTAGCTCGACGCGAGGCGGCGCGCGATCTCGGGGACCGCGAGCCCGTCGATATATCTCCACTCCATGGCCCGCGCGTAGCTCGGCGGCAGACGGTCGAGCGCCTCGTGCACGAGCTCGGCCGTCTCCGCCCGCAGCAACCGCTCCTCCGCTGCCGCCGGGCCGGAATGCGCGGCGGCTTCGTCGAGCTCGACCTCCCGCGGGCGCCGGCCGAGCCGCCGGAAGTGAGCGGCGATCTCGTTGCGGCAACAGGCGCACAGCCAAGTGAACAGCGGCGCCTCCGCACGGTAGCTGTCGAGGCTCTCGATCGCCTTGCACACGGTGGATTGCACGACGTCTCGCGTCAGCTCCCGGTCGTGATCGAGACGCCGGCCGGCGAATCGAACCAGCCCGGGGATGTAATGCCCGGCAAACTCCTCGAACGCACTTTCGTCACCGGCCCGCAGACGCTCCACGAGCTGGCGTTCCTCCTCCTCTGGCCCCGACCGTTCGAATTTCATCGTCTTGCGCGCGCCCCGCGGCCCCCGGTGGGTTTGCCTGCTATTCTCCTTGGATGCCGCGCGGTGGAAGATCCTTCGCGGTCCTCCTGATCGTCTGCCTCCTGGCCGGAGGTCGCAAGTGCCTGGCCGAGGGGTTCTCCCCGGGCATGCCTCTCACCGACGCCCTCTTGGAGCTGCAGGCGCGCGGCCTGAAGCTCGTCTTCAGCAGCCGCGTGGTGCTCCCCGAGATGAAGGTGGTCGCCGCGCCGGCCGCGACCGATCCCCGCTCGATCCTCGACGAGATCCTGGCACCCCACGGCCTGACCGTCGAGGAGCAGCAGGACGGTATTCTCGTGGTGGTCCCCAGCCGCCGGCCGCCGACGTCCCCGGTCCTGCGCGGCTCGGTCCAGTCGCGCCTCGCGCTGACCGCGGTGCCCGGCGTGGCGGTGCGCGTCGTCGGACTGGGCGTGGAGACCCTGACCGACAGCGAAGGCCGGTTCGCCATCCCCGGCCTGCAGCCGGGCACCTACACCCTGGAGGCCCGCCGCCCGGGCTTCGTCATCGAGCAGAAGGACGTCGTCCTGGCGCCCGGGGGCGAGGTGGATGTTCCGTTCGTCCTGCAGCCGGCTCCGCTCGCCGCGGAAGAGATCACCGTCCATCCCAGCCAGATCTCCCTGCTGGATGAGGAACCGGCGGCGCCGCTCGCCCTGAGCCGCGAGGAGATCCTCGACCTCCCCCACCTCGGGGGCGACGTCTTTCGCGCCATGAGCCTCCTGCCCGGAATCAGCTCGAACGACGTCACCGCCCAGTTCCACGTGCGCGGCGGCCGCCGGGACGAGGTGCAGGTGCTGCTGGACGGCCAGGAGCTGTACGAGGCCTATCATCTCAAAGACTTCGACAACGCCTTGAGTGTGGTGCCAACGGCAGATCTCGCCCGATTGAGACTGACAACGGGAGCGTTCCCCGCGAGCTACGGCGACCGTATGGGAGCCATCCTCGACATGTCGACGATCGATCCCCCAGAGCCGCGGCAGTTCCGCCTCTCCTTGAGCGTCCTCGACGCCCAGCTGGAGACCGCCGGCCGGCGCGGCGAGGGTCTGGGCTGGCTCCTCTCCGCTCGCCGCGGCACCACCGATCTGGCCGGGCGGATCTTCGGCCAGGAGGACCCCAGCTACTGGGACCTCTTCGGCAAGGTGGACGGCCAGCTGACCCCGGGACAGTCGGTGCGCGCCAACGGCCTCCACTCCGCGGACCGGCTCGGCTTCGTCCAGGAGCGCCAGGGAGAGCTCCGGCGGCTGGATACGGAGTACGACAGCTCCTACCTCTGGCTTACCCACCAGGCGTTGCTCAGCGACCGGCTCTTCGTCGACTCCGCCCTGTCCGCCACGCGGACCAACCGCGACCGCCGGGGTGGAGAGGACGAGGAGGAAAAGGATTTCGCGGTGCGGGACGAGAGAGATCTCGAGGTCGCCGGGCTGCTGCAGTCATGGAACCTGCAGGCGAGCCCCCGACAGTTCGTGAAGGCGGGCTTCGAGCTCCGGCGTTTCCAGGCGGACTATGACTACTTCAGCGTCCGCGCGTTCGACAGCCCGTTCGCCGAGCTGCGCTCCGAGCCGCGGGACGGGATCTTCGCCTTCCGCGACCGCTTCACGGACAATTACCTCGGGGCCTATCTCTCCGACCGCTTCCATCTGCTCGAGGCCCTGACCCTGGAGCTGGGAGGGCGCCATGACCGGCATACGCTGACCGGCGACAGCGACTGGAGCCCGCGGGCCAGTCTCGCCTGGGGGCTGGGAAGCTCCAGCGTGCTGCGCCTCGGCTGGGGCGACTACCACCAGAGCCAGCGGGCCTACGAGCTGCAGATCGAGGATGGGGACACCCGCTTCTACCCGGCGGAGAGATCCGAGCACTGGGTGGCCGGCTTCGAGCACCTGTTCGCGAGCGGCGCGCCGGCCCCGCGGCTGGCCCTGCGGACAGAGGTCTACCGCCGGCGGGTGACCGATCCCCGGCCGCGCTACGAAAACCTCTTCGAGCCGTTCGAATCCTTCCCCGAAGGCGAGCTCGACCGCTTCCGGTTCGAGCCCGAACGCGGCACGGCCGAAGGCATCGAGCTGTTCCTACAGGGACGGGTGGCCCGGCTCGACTGGTGGGTCAACTACGGCTACGCCACGACCGAGGACGTGATCGACGGGAAGGAGATCCCGCGCCTGATCGATCAGCGCCATACCCTGAACGTCGACGTCGGCTTCCCTCTCAACCGTCACTGGGACCTGAATCTCGCTTGGCGCTTCCACACCGGAAGCCCGACGACGCCGGTCTCCCTGGAAGAGAGGGAGGGGGAGGACGGCGAGACCGAGCTCGCGCCCGTGCTGGGGCCGCTCGACAGCGAGCGTCTCCCCGACTACCACCGCCTCGACCTCCGGATGAGCCGCAGATGGCAGCTGGACCGCGGGCGGCTCACCTTCTTCTTCGACGCGCAGAACCTCTACAACCGGAAGAACGTCTCCGGTCTGGACCTGGAGATCGACGAAGACGCCGGGCAGATCATCACGCGCGAGGAGCACTGGCCCGGCTTCTTCGCTTCGGCGGGCATCTCCTGGGAGCTGTAGCCGCACTGACCGGCTATTCGATCAGCCGCTGCAGGATGGACTGCGGCACCAGCTCGCGGAGCTCGGGGTGTTTTTCGAGGAGCCGGGCGATGTCGGCCAGGTCCTTCTGCCGCTTGCTGGCCCGCCGGCCGGGGTCGCTGGCTGCCCAGACCTTGCCGCGCATGACGTCCTCCAGCTTCGCCACCGGCAGCCGGTGACCGAGGACCTCGCGCATCTCGGCTCGCGCAGGAAAGTCGTGGTACCGGGGATCGACCTGGAACTGGATCCGCAAGTCCGAGCCGGGAGCGGAGAGGTTCACCGAGTGCTCGAAGCGCTCCGTCCGGATCGGCGGTCCGAACAGCACCCCGAGGCGCTCGATCTCGCCGGGGGCCAGCGCGAGATCGAGGTCGAGGCTCACGACCGGCTCGGCATAGGCGTTGACCGCCTGCCCCCCGATCACACAGTACCGAGCGTCGGCCTCCTCGAGAACCTGGAGCGTCCGCTCGAGAAGATCGGCGTGGTCCATGGTCACCGTTCTCCAGAAAGTCGCTGCCTGCATGGAACACCCTCTTCGGCACTATAGCATCTGAACCGGAGCGCTCCCTCTTACCGCCCGTCCGGGACCCGGGTCCAGTCGCGGACGAACTGCGTGGCGCGCTCGGGGGTCAGCTTGTCCTGGGCGGCGAGGCGGCACCAGAGCTTGAGGGTTGCCGCGACCTCACGGTCCAGGCCGGGTGCTTCGAGAAGCCGCAGGGTCTGCTCGGCCAGGCTCTTCAGCTCCGCGGTCTGCCCCTGGCGCGCGTAGAGCGCGCCGATTTCGAGGGAGAGCAGGGCAAGATCTCGGACAACCCGGTGATCGAGCCCTGCCCGAGACTTCTCGAGGACGGCTTTCGCCTCGTCGAGACGGCCGAGGCCGGCGGCGACCCGGCCGTCCAGGCAGAGCAGGCGGTCCCTCTCCAGCGGGTAGCTCTCGGCCGCCTTCCGCACGCCGGCGGGGACCTTCTTGACCTCGGCGTGGCGGCCGAGGTCGCAGAGAGTGTTGCCGAGCTCGATCTCGAGGCGAGCCAGGAGACGCCCGTCGTTGGAGCCCTGGGCGGCGCGCTCGGCCCAGCCAAGAGCCTGGATGGCCTTGTCGGGACGGCCGAGCCGCCGGTGCAGGCGGGCCTCTTCCAGGAGGAGCGCAGGCCGGGCGGTCCCGTGATCGCCGGTCAACGAGAGCGCATGATGGATCGTCCTCAAGGCCTCGACGAGGTCTCCCCGGTCGCGATGCAGAGCGGCTTCCAGGCCAGCGAGGCGGTCGCGCAGGATCACGCTGGGCAGACTTCCCGAGATGCTCCCGAGGAAGAACTCGCCGGCCTTCTTGAAGGCTTCCTCAGCCTTCTTCAGATCCCCGCGCGCACGGAAAGCGTTTCCGAGATGCATCCAGATGTACTGCTGGATGCCGCAGAGCAGCTTCTCGTCGCCGGAGACCTTGGGCACCAGCTCCAGCGCCAGCTCCGCCAACTCGAACGCCCCGGCAGGGTCGGCGTCCGCCAGCTCGGCGCTCTCGTTGCACAGCCTTTCACAGAAGGCCCAGCGCTGAAACTCAGGGTCGCCGAGGACGCGCTCCCTCCGCGCCTTCCGATCGTCTGAAGCGAGCCGCAGCCAGAGCTTTTCCGCGCGGGCGCGCTCCTCCTCCGCTTCGGCGGCCTGCCGGTCGCGCGCCGCACCCCACTCCTCCTGCGAGCGGATCACAGCTTCGGACTGCGAGCTTTTCGACTCTCTCATGCGAGGACCTCGAGGGCTATGATACCGCGTCCTCCTCCAACTCCAGCTATCGGCGCTCGGCGGCGAGATCTCGACAGCCCCCGCTTCTAGGGCGGATCGGTTGGTCCTGGCTTCGCAGCCTCGGGCTTCTTCTTGTAGACCTTGTCGAGATATTGGCCGCTCAACGCCAACAGAGAACCGGCCACGTAGAGAACCCATGCTCCTCGCCTCACCCATGTATCCTTCCGCTTCAAGCGGGCAAGTTCCACCCGCCCTTCGGCGTGACGAGCGTTCGAGGCATCGACGATCGCTTCATAGAGCCCGGCGACCCGAGGAGCCGCATCCTCGTAAACGAATCGGACGTACTCCTCGACAGCGGGGCGAAGCGTCGCGACCTCCGGGCGGGACATCGCATTCACCTTCTCCACGGCGCGGTCACGATCCCGAGCTTGACTATATAAGCCATAGATCTCGTCGTTCAGACCTTTGATACGCCGGGCCGTTTCCGTATCGTTCTTCAAGTCAGCGGAAAAGTCGAGCGTCAAGCTGGCGAAGGCCATGAGCTCATTGACCTGGTGGGCGTACAGTCGCGCACGACTGTATTCCCGCCTCAGCCGGATCACCTTGTCCTCTGGAGACTCCCCGTCATGGTTCCTCTCTGCCGCCTCGCGGGCAGAGACTGCGTCCATTGCGGCAGAATTGAGGGAATCGCGAAGCTCGTGCAAGGTGAGATAGAGCCGGGACGTGCTCTCAGCCGTTTCGACGGACTGCTTCAAGCGTGCGTATCGTTGGCCCAGCGTGTTCGTCACCGTCCAACTGAAGAAGATCACGAGCGCACCCAGCACCGACAGGACTCCAGCGTTCGCCGACAACCACGAGTTGAAGCTGAGCTTGGACATGAGCGCCTCGTTACCATCTCTTCCGCACCGAAAAATCGAGAAACGTCGCCTCAACGGGTCTGCTATCGGCCGCGTAGGCGAAGAGAAAGACTTCTGAGACATCCGCTCCGATGACGTTCTGGAAGTCCCCGTCCCCCCGAACCGGTTTCCATCTGCCTTCCTTGGCTTTGCAGTACATGCCGATCGAATCGGCATGTTTGCTGATCTTGAGTTGGATCACAATGATGGATGCTGCCCAAGCGGGCATGTCGCCGGCTTCGTCATCTCTACGGCGCGGCCTCATCTGTGGTTCCCTCTTCCTGGGTGCGCTGGCGCGGTCTCGGGCCGGTTTTCTGAGCTGGCCACGCGGGCTGAGGAATGCCATACCTCTTTTACCTTCTACTGGTTGCACGAAGCTTAGGACGAGTGGCCAAGGCACGTCAAGCTCGGGCGGACGCCCGTACAAGAGGGCGAACAGCGTCCCTCTCGGGGCGGACGCCGGTTCTGTTGGGCGAAGGCCGGTACACTCCGGGCGGACGCCGGTACACTCCGGGCGGAAGCCATCCCTCTTGGGGACGAGCCCATCCCTCGAGGGGCGGACTCCATCCCTCCTGGGGGAGCGGCTCCCCCTCCCCTCATCGACCCAGCGAGAGCACATGGCCCACTCAGAAACCGGGGCTGTCACTGATCCAGGTTTGGAAGACGTTCCACCTTTTCTGGCCCGAGGTCCTCTCCTCGTTGACCAGCTCATTCCCTGCCGAAAAGAACAGCTTACCCTCGTACACTACATCCCCGCTCGGGGAGTACTGCGTCTCCTCGACGACCAGCATGTCGCCGCTCATCGCTACCTGTTTTGCAGTCGCCAGCAGAGTACCCGATGCCTGGTCGCGCGCCTCGGCGCCATAAATGATGCCCTCTCGCGTACGGAGAGGAGTGATGTCGACGGTGATGGTACCGCTGCTCTCGGCAGCCTCGGGCGTATCCGCGACGGGCGGGCTCGCCTCCGACGGTCCCTCGGAGGGTGTTTCAGCCGGCGTCGACTGATCGCTCGAGTTGGTTTGCAGGAGCGTGGCTTCAGGCTCGGGCGTCGTCCCCTCCTCTGCCGATTGATCAGCGGGAGTGCTGTTCCCGGCTCCACCGCAAGCACAAAGGAAGAGCGAGACGGTCGAGATTGAGGCCATCCGCCGCCAGCCACTTGTGTCCATGATTTTCTCCTTATTGCCAGCGTAGGACGACCTCCGAGACACGTCAACGAAATCGATGGAGGCGTATAAGCTTCGCTTCTGTTGCTGGCGTTGAGCCTCAGGTCACCGCCCCTTTCCTCCCTTCACCAAC
>WNGB01000205.1_pt1 | contig 136968 bp, 147 predicted proteins | sample 5400681 | NCBI WGS metagenome assembly WNGB01 (sample SAMN13153367, study PRJNA577476) | soil metagenome | isolation source: 115 cm soil or saprolite under grassland replicate 2 | place: USA:California | collected 2016-06-15
TCCGACGCCGTGGGGGTCCGCTTCACACTGGGCGCCTCGGGAGGCGTCTTCGGCCTCTTCGGCGCCATGGTCTACTACGGACGGCAGCGCGGCGGCTTCTTCGGCCAGGCGGTCTTCCGTCAATATGGCACCTGGGCTCTCGTCATCTTCGTCATGGGCTTCCTGCCGGGACTGCACGTGAACAACTGGGGCCACGCCGGGGGATTCGCCGGCGGCTTTCTCTCGGCGATGCTGCTGGGCGCCGGCCCCCACCGGCCGGAGCATGGCATCCACCGGGTGCTGGCGGCGATCTGCCTGGGCCTCACGGCCCTGGCCTTCGGCCTCGCCCTCTGGACGGCCTTCACGCGGTGAGCCGGCTCACGCCCCGACCTCGCGCCTGAAGGCCGCGATCTGGTCGGGCAGGCCGAAGACGCGGGCGCGGTCGCCCGAGCGCAGCACGGTCTCCGCTCTCGGGTTCAGCACGACGGGCCCCCTCGCGCGCGTGATCGCCACCACCGTCACTCCCAGCCGCTCCCGGATGCGCCCCTCGCCCAGGCTCTGATCCGCGAGCCGACCCGCGCCCACGACGATCTCCTCGACCGCCGGCAGCGCCTCGCCCGCGACGCCGGGCGTCTGCGCCATCTCCATGACGCCCCGGAAGCGATCGAGATAGGCCAGGATGCGATCTTGAGGCAGCGCGAGGCGGCGCAGCGCGTGGCGGATGAGGGTCGCCGCCGCCTCGGTCTCCGGCTGGATCAGCTCGTCGGCGCCCGCGCGCATCAGACCCTCGCGAGCGGTGGCCTCGTGGAACCGGACGAGAATGGGCAGCTTGGGGCGGAGCTGGCGCAGGGCGCGCACCGCCAGGCGAGCGCGGTCGGTCTCCGGCACCGTCACCACGGCCAGCACGGCGCGCTCCACGCCGGCGTGCTCCAGCAGGCGACGGTGGGCCGCGTCTCCGAAGAGGCACGGCACGCCGCGCGCCGTCAGGCCCGCGATGATGTCCGGGTCCAGCTCGATCACGACGTAGGGGATGTCGAAGCTCTCGAGCGCCTCGCCGATGGCGCTGCCCACGCGGCCGAAGCCGCAGAGGATCACGTGGTTGCCGAGCCGCTCGTGCTCGACAACAATCTCCTGCCGCTGGTGCCGGTCACCCGTGCCGAGCTTGCCCACGAGCGCGGTGGTCGCGCGGAAGAGGGCGGCGTTGAGCAGGATAGTGATGAGCGAGGCGGCCAGCGTCGCCTGGTAGACCGCTTCCCCGATGTGACCGGCGCTCCGCGCCACGTGGACGAGGACGAACGAGAACTCGCCGATCTGCGCCAGGCCCATGCCGACCAGGATCGCGGTCGAGAGCGGCTGGCCAAGCGTCCAGACGATGGCCGTCCGGAGCGCGAACTTGCCGACGATGATCAGCGCCATCATGGTGGCCAAGAGCCGGAGGTTGCCGAGAACGCTCCAGGGGTCGATCAGGATTCCGATGGTCACGAAGAAGAGCGCCACGAACGCGTCGCGGAGCGAGAGGAGACGGGCGAGAGCCTCATGGGCGTAGTCGGACTCGCTGATGATGAGCCCGGCCAGAAAGGCGCCGAGCGCGACCGAGAGCCCCATGGCCTGCGTCGCGGCGGCCGTGCCGAGTCCGATGGCCAGGGCGAAGAGCAGGAAGAGCTCCGAGCTCCGCGTCCGGGCGGCGCGGGTCATCAGCGGCGGGAACACCTTGCTCGACAGGTACCAGAAGGGGACCAGGATGCCCGCCGATTTGCCGAGCGCCAGGGCCAGGCCGAGGAGCCGCTTGGGATCTTCGAGCGAGCCCAGCTCCGGGGTCATGACCATGAGGACGACGGCCGCCAGGTCCTCGACGAGGCTGATGCCGATGAGCACGCGGCCGTGGCGTGAGTGGAGCTCGCCGCGGTCCATGAGGAGCCGCGCCAGCACGATGGTGCTCGACACGGAGATCACGGCGCCGACGATGAGCCCCTGGAGCGGCGGCCAGCCGAGCAGGAACCCGGTGCCCGTCCCCAGTCCCAGCGTGAGCAGCACGCCGAGCGGCGCGCCCACGAGCGCCACCCATCGCACACGCTGCAGGTCGCGGAGCGAGAACTCGATCCCGACCGAGAACATCAGCAGGACGACTCCGACCTCTGCAAAGAGCTCGAAGCTGTCGCTGCCGCTCACGGACGGGCCCGGCGTGAACGGGCTGATCAGGAGGCCCCCCAGCACATAGCCGAGCACGAGCGGCTGCCGCGTGATCCAGGCCAGGGCCCCGCCGGCCACCGCGGCGATGAACACGTATGCCAGGTCGCGGAACAGAACGGGATCGGCGCTCATGGCCCGGCAGCGAGAATACCCCAAGATGCTTGCCCCGAGTCGAGGCTTGAGGTACTTCTGGGAAGGCTTCAACGTCGACAGCCGTGACACCGGGAGGATACATGGCCGAGCGAATCCGACGTCGTTCCGCGCCGAGCGCCGCGCAGACCCGGCTCAAGGAGCTCGAGGCGCGGCTCGCCCATCTCGAGAGCCAGCTCAAGGCGCTCCGCACCGAGACCGCCGGCAGCGTCGGCGCCGCGCGCGTGAAGCTCAAGCGCCTGGACCATCGGGCCGCGCAGCGCATCGGCCAAGCCCAGGCCGCGCTCAAGGACTCCCTCGACTCGATCAGTCGCTCCCTCGCGACCTCGCGGGAGAGCGTCGAGAGCAAGGCCGAACGACTCACCCGCGCCGTGCGGGCCGGCGTCCGTGCCGGCAGCCAGGCCTACCGCCGCCCGCGAGGCTAGGAGCCGCCGTCTCCGAAGATACCCCCATGCGCCCCGTGCTCGTCCTGCCCAATGATCTCCTGCCCCACCTGGGGAGCCATGTCACCTTCGGTGCCGAGGGGCCGGTCTATCTCGTCGGCTCGGCGGCGGAGCGCGCGCGACTGGCGCGGCGGAAGATCCGCGCCGCGGTGGGCGATCCGGAGGATGCCGAGTCCTACCGGCGACTCTTGTCGCGAGGCCGCGGCGCCCTCGTCGTCATCGTCCCCGCAGCCCGACTCGGGCGCGCTGTGGCCGCCGTCCGCGCGGCCGTCCCCGACGCGGCAGTGCTGGCGGTGAGCGACGAGCGGCTGCGAAGCCCAGGGGTCACGACGGTACCCCTCGCGGCCTTTGCCGAGCGCGTGCTCCAGCCCGAGCTGGAGCGCGCCTGCGCCCGCGCGCGCGTCCAGCGGATCCGCGCGCACTTCGAGGGCGCGTCGCGCGTGCTCATCCTCATGCAGGACGATCCCGATCCGGACGCCATCGCGTCGGCGCTGGCGCTCAAGACCCTGCTGGGGCGTAGCCGCACGGGCGCGACGATCTGCACCTTCGGCACCATCACGCGTCCCGAGAACGTCGCTATGTGCAAGATCCTCGAGATCGACGTCGAGCCCATCAGCACGCGGGAGATGCACGGCTTCGACCGCGTCGCCATGGTGGACGTGCAGCCCTCCTTCCTCGAGGAGCGCTTCATCGAGGTCGATCTTGTGATCGACCACCACCCGGTCGAGGAGCCCGTCCAGGCCGCGATCCGCGACGTGCGCCCCTCCTACGGCGCCACGTCGACCATCCTCGTCGAGTACTTGCGCGCCGCCGACGTCAAGATCACCCAGCGGCTGGCGACGGCCCTGCTCTACGGCATCAAGGCCGATACGCTCGGACTCGAGCGTGGCGGCACCAAGGCGGACCTCGAGGCCTTCACCTATCTCTATCTTCTGGCCAATCACAATGCGTTGCGGCGGATCGAGCGTCCGGAGCTCTCCGAGGCGGCGCTCGACGCGCTCGCCGCAGGCCTCGCCAAGCGGCGCATCGTCCAGGACGTCTTCTTCTCTCACCTCGGTCGCGTGGCGACCGCCGACCTGATTCCGCAATTCGCCGACTTCGGGCTCCAGGCCGAGGGAGTCGAGTGGTCCGTCGTGTCGGGCATCGTGGGGGCGGACGTGCACATCTCCGTGCGGAACGTGGGCTACGTCAAGAGCGCTGGCGACGTGACGCGCGTCGCGTTCGGGGACCTCGGCTCGGCGGGCGGGCACCGTACCATGGCCAAGGCCGTTATGCCGCTCCGGGACCTGCTGGAGGCGGAGGCCGAGAGCCCGTCCGGACCGGCCTGCCAGGAGCGCATCATCGGGCGCTTTCTCCGGGCTCTCGGGCAGAATGACAAGACCCACTGACTTGGGGGTGGCCCATGCTCTTCGTCTACGTGCTGATGGCGCTTGTCGGGGTCGCGGCGACTCTCTTCGTCGTCCAGAATCCAGACCCCGTCGCCGTGAGCTTCCTCCACTGGCGAACCGCTGGGATGCCGCTGTCCCTAGTCATGCTCCTCTCGGCCTTTGTTGGCGTCACCTTCGCGGCAATCACCGGCTTTGCCCAGCAGATCCGACTCAAGCTCAAGATCCGTCGTCTCGAGCAGCGTGTCGCCCAGCTCTCGACGGTCGAGGCTCAGCGGGCCGAGGCCCAGCGCATCGAGGCGCAGCGCGCCGTCGGCCCACCGCCCTAGCCTGACTCGGTGGCTCGATGAGGACCAGGGCCTTGGGCCTGGGCGGTCAACTGGCTGGTCACCGCCCTGCCTCAGCAATCAGGCAATGGTGCCGAGCGTGATTATCGCCACGTTTCCGGAGGCCTGCGGTCTCTCTTTCCTCCCCGTGTTTCCGCCCCGCGGATTCTTTTTCTCCTTTAGGATCAAGGAGTCAGAAAGCGCTTGGCAATGCGTGTCGCCCTGTGTTAGAAGTGCAGAAGTTGCGCCCAGGGGGTCCCAGTCTGAACCCTGACTCAAGGAGGCGGTTGGTGGACGCGGCGCTCGAAAAGCGGCAGGTCAAGCGAGCCTACAAGTTCTACGCTCCCGCCTACGATTTCGTCTTTGACTGGATCTTCCACCCGGGCCGGCAGGAGGCCATCCGGCTCCTCGACACCAAGCGTGGCGATCATATCCTCGAGGTGGGCATCGGCACCGGGCTCAACCTGCCGCTCTACCCCGCGCAGTGCCGGATCACCGGCATCGACCTCTCAGAGGAGATGCTCGAAAAAGCCCAGGACAAGGTCCTCGAGCTGGGGCTCAACAATGTCACGCTCAAGGCCATGGACGCGACGGTCCTGGACTTCGGCGAGGGCGAGTTCGATTCGGCGGTGGCGACCTACACCATCAGCGCAGTGCCGGATCCGGTGGGAGTGCTGCGGGAGATGCGCCGGGTCGTCAAGCCCGGCGGGAATATCGTGGTCCTGAACCACTTCCGGAGCGACAAGCGCGTCGTCGGGCGCTTCGAAGACCTGGTCTCGCCGGTCTGCACCCGCCTGGGCTGGAAATCGAACCTGCCGCTCGAGCCGCTCCTCGAGCAGGTGGGCTTGATCCCGGACATCTCGACCAAGGTCAATCTGTTCAACGGCTGGCGCCTCATCAAGTGCGTCAACCGTAAGTAGCAGCTTCCCCGGCCCCAGCTTTCCGGCCCCCAGCTTCGCTCGCCCGCCGCCGCTGGCAGGCTCCTGGGCGTCGGTGCGGAAAGGGCGTTAGGTAGCACGCACGCGTTCACCCCTGTATCCTCCGGTTGACACTTGCCCTCGTTTCGCGTTCGCCCTATGCTGACTCTCCACGCATGGTGGCTCCGGTTCTCCACGTGACCTACCAGTCGATGCCTCGCGCACGGCTCGTCGTGGTAGTTGCCCGAAACGAGGTGCAAGCCGTCATCCGCCAACTGCGAGGCACTCACCGCCTCATGGCGGTCTTGCTCTACGGAGCCGGGCTCCGTCTCCTCGAGTGCGCACGGCTCAGACTGAAGGACATCGATTTCGCGCGGAACCAGATCACCGTGCGTGCGGGAGAGGGCAACAAGGACCGGACCACGCCACTGCCGGCGGTCGTGCACGCGGACCTCGCCGCGCATCTGGACATCGTCAAGCGGCAGCACGCGATCGACCTCCAGCGCGGCGCGGGCTGGGTGGAGTTGCCCTGGGCACTGGCCCACAAGTACCCCAACGCCGGACGCGAGTGGGCGCGGCAGTGGGTCTTCCCGGCCACTCGCTTCTATATCGATCAAGAAACGGGTCAGCGCCGCCGCCACCACCTCCACGGGTCCGTGCTGCAGCGCGCCGTGAAGGATGCCGTCCGGCGTGCCGGAATCCCAAAGCGCGCTACGTGGCACGCCCTGCGCCACTCGTTCGCCACGCATCTACTCGAGGACAACTACGACATTCGCACCGTCCAAGAGCTTCTCGGTCACCGCGATGTCAGCACGACGCAGATCTACACTCACACCCTGAACCAGGGGCCGGCCGGCGTCCGAAGCCCCGCCGACCAGATGGCCCTATGACCGGGCGGCCGGTCGGCCGTCGACTCTCGCGAGCGAGGTCATGTATCGGTCTGCGTAGCAAGTCCGAGTCTTGGTCCACTGGACCTCCAACAGCTTGCCGAATAGCAGCTCGTGCCGCAACACCAGAGGCCAGACCTTGTTACCTTGCGCAGGCCGCTCGGTCCGCGGCGCTAGGTGGTTTCAAGATACTTATAGTTCGGCGTCTTTACTGACGGGGTGCAACCAATGCCGATTCGCATTGGAACGGCCTTGAGATCGCCAAGCTTGCGGTGTCTGTGCTGACACCGGTGCTAGTGCTAGTATTTGGCATCATCATCAACAACTCCATCAAGTCCGCCGAGCGCTCTACCAGTCTGCGCAGCGACATCTATCGAACCATTGGCGGCGACCTAAACGACATCTACTCGTACCTAGAGTTTGTTGGAGCGTGGAAGGAGTTGACTCCCGCCGACGTCATTGCCCGTCAGAAAATCGTGTGTCTACGGAACCGAGGGAAGATCCCCGTGCAGGAAGCTGAGCGCCATTCACCGTGGACGTTAGACGTCATCATCAGTGCCGACGCGTTCTTGAGAAGCCATACGAACGTATGGCTCCGAGGGCGCTTCGTGCGAGCATATCCTAGGTGGCGACAGTCCGTTTCGAGTGGGACCGGAACAAGGGTAAGGAGAACCAGCGGAAGCATGGCGTCGCCTTCGCGAGCGCGCAGTTTACGTTCGCGGATCCGATCCGCGTGATCGCAGAAGATCTCTCGCACGGCTCCGGGGAGAAGCGGTACTACTACTTCGGTTGAGTCGCTGGCGGAGTATTGACGGTCCATTTCACGTATCGCGAGGATGTCGTTCGAATCTTTGGCGCTGGCTACTGGCGAAGGGGTAAAGCAATCTATGAGCGCGAGAATCAGATACACGGATGAGCCGCTCGGGAGAGTGAAGGTCGTTCGTGACTTCCTTCCGCGACCGGAGGACCTCGTCTTCCGCGATGAGGGTGTCAAGGTCACGATCGCGTTGAGCAAGCGCAGCGTTGAGTTTTTCAAAGGGGAGGCGCGGAAGCACAACACACAGTACCAGCGAATGATTCGGCGGCTTCTTGACGCCTACGCCGAGCATCACTCGCGCCGTCTAACCACGCGCTCAACACGGGCGCGCGCCCGGACGGCGCGCGCCGGTTAGCGCGAGCGTTATACGAACTGAGGTAGAAGCCTGAGGCTGACAGGGGCCCATACGTATCCTGTTCTCAAGTTTCTTCATCTGCTAGGTCTCACACTCATGGGGGCTGGCCTGATCGGGGTCTGGTACGCGGATCTCCGCTCACGGCAAGTTCGGGAGTTGCCGGTGTTCGCGGAGGCCGTCCGAAGCATCGCGGTGCTATACGACGGGCTCGTCATTCCCGGCGCTCTTCTGTTACTCGGCTCGGGAACGTGGCTTATCGTCACCGCCTATGGGGGTTGGGCGTTCCTCGGGATGCCGTGGTTGAGCGGGATGGTCGTCCTCTTCGCATTCGAGTTCATCGAGGGGAACACGATCACGCGGCTCTACTTCATGCGCCTTCGCCGCCTCACAAGGGAGGCAATCCAGCACGGGAGGGTGACGGCGGAGTTGGCGGAAGCCCGGCGTCACCACGTTCCAACGTTCACGCACTTCCTGGACATCCCGATCCTCTTTGTGATCGTGGCGCTGGGCGCGATGCGGCCCGACACGTGGGCGTTATTCGCGGCCGGGACGGTGTTGGCGCTCGTCGCAGCCGCGATCTTGACACTCATGATCCCGCGCCTGTATCCCCTCGAGCCCGGTCAGGGTTCGGCGCTGAGACGAAGTGTCGAATAGCCGCGCGCGCCAGCGGACGCGCTTCGGGCGCCGCTGACCGCGACCGTTTAGGCGTCGAACCGTTGTCGCGGGGCTGGCGGGCGGCTAGCAGCTTCCCCGGCCCTCAGCTTCCCTCGCCCGCCGCCGCTGGCAGGCCCCTGGGTCCCTCGTCCCGCCGTATGCCCCATATCGCCAGCCTGGCGATCAGGGTATTGCGGTGGACGCCCAGGATGCGCGCTGCCCGGCTCTGGTTCCAGTTCTCGCGCTCCAGCGCGCGGAGCACGTAGGCCTGCTCGAAGCGGTCGCGCGCCTCGCGGAGCGGCAGGGGCTCGCCGCCGCTGTCACCGGCGCGCTGGCCCACCTCGTGGATGGCCAGGTCCACCGGCAGGTCCTCGAGCCGCACCACGGGCCGGGTGGCCAGCGCCACGCTCCGCTCGATGATGTTCTCCAGCTCGCGCACGTTGCCGGGCCAGTCATAGGCTCCGAGCGCCGGCAGCGCGCCGCGCGAGATGCCCCGCACGTCCTTCTTGAATTCGCGAGAGTACTTGCGCAGGAAGTGCTCGACGAGAATCGGGATGTCCTCCTTCCGCTCGCGAAGCGGGGGGATGGTGACCGGCACGACGTTCAGCCGGTAGAAGAGGTCCTCGCGGAACGTGCGCTCGCGCACTGCCCGTCGCAGATCGATGTTGGTCGCGGCGATCACCCGCACGTCGACAGGGACGACACGCACGCCGCCCAGCCGCTCGATCTCGCGCTCCTGGAGCGCGCGCAGAAGCTTGGCCTGGAGATCCACGCGCAGCGTGCCGACCTCGTCGAGGAAGAGCGTGCCGCCGTGCGCCAGCTCGAACTTGCCGAGCTTCCGCGCGTGGGCACCCGTGAAGGCGCCCTTCTCGTGGCCGAAAAGCTCGGACTCGAGGAGGGTGTCAGGGATCGCGGCGAGGTTGACGGCCACGAAGGCCTGGTCGCGGCGCGGCCCCTGTCGGTGTATGGCGCGGGCCACCAGCTCCTTGCCGGTGCCGCTCTCTGCCGCGATGAGGACCGTGGCCGTCGTCTGCGCGACCTGGGCGATGAGTTCGTACAGCCTGACCATGCCGGGGTGACGCCCGATGAGGGCGTCGAAGCCGTGGGTGCGGTCGAGCTCGGCGCGGAGGTAGCGCACCTCGCGCTCGAGGACGCGCTGCTGCGCGGCCTGGCGCACGAGGGCCAGGATCTCGTCCACGTCGTAAGGCTTGGTGATGTAGTCGTAGGCGCCGCCCTTGATCGCCTCGACGGCGGTGCGCACGTCCTTCACTGCCGTATTGATGATCACGGCGATGCAGTCGTCGAGAGCCAGGATCTGCGGTAGGAACGTCGGCCCGGGCGGCCCCGGCATGCGCACGTCCAGCAGGACCACGTCCACCCGGCGCGCGCGGAGGATCTCGAGACCCTTGCTGCCCTCCTCCGCCTCGATGACCTCGAATTCGTCCTCGAGGATCATGCGGAGCGACTCGCGCACCCCAGGCTCGTCGTCGATGACCAGGACGACCGGCTTGGGGCGCGGGAGATCGGCCGCGCTCATACCCGCTCAGGGTTTCTCGGGCGCCTTGAGCACGACGTATTCGCGGCCGCCGCCGCCCCGCTCGAGCTGCACCGGCACGGACTCGCCCGGCTTGAGCGCGGCCACCGCCTTGCGGAACTCCTCCACGGAGCCGACCGGGCGCCGGTTGACCTCGAGGATGAGGTCGCCTTCCTTGATCCCCGCGGCCGCGCCGGCGCCGCCATCGGCGACATCGACGACCACGACGCCAGACTGCGCCTTGAGGCCATAGGTCTCAGCGAGCTCCGAGGTCAAGGCCTGCACGCCGAGCCCGAGACCCGCGTCCTTCGGCGCCGCGGCGACCACGACCTCCTCCGCCGGCTGCTCCCCGATCTTGACGCTCAGGCGCGTCGGCGTGCGATCGCGCAGTACGGTCGCTCCGGTGGCGCGCCCCGGCGGGATCGCCGCCACGCGCTTCTGGAGCTCGATCGTCTCCTTGATGGGCCCGCCGGCCAGCTCCACGATGACGTCACCCGCCTTGAAGCCGGCCGCCTCGGCTGGGCTGCCCTTCATGACCTCGGCGATCAGCACGCCGCTCTTGCCGGGAATGCCGAAGCCGGCCGCCAGGTCTTCCGTCAGGTCCTGGATCACGATGCCGAGCCAGCCCCGCACCACCCGGCCCTTGTCGATGAGCTGCGTCATGACCTCGCGCGCCATGTTGATGGGGATGGAAAATCCTATCCCCTGGCCCGAGGTGACGATGGCCGTGTTGATGCCGACCACCTCGCCCTTCAGGTTGAGCAGCGGCCCACCCGAATTGCCCGGATTGATCGACGCGTCGGTCTGGATGAAGGCCTCGTAAGTCGCGACGCCGACGTGCGTGCGCCCGGTGGCGGAGATGATGCCGGCGGTGACCGTGCGGTCGAGGCCGAAGGGATTACCGATGGCGATGGCCCACTGGCCGATCTTGAGCTTGTCCGAGTCGCCGAGCGTGGCCACCGGCAGGGCCCCCCCGGATGGCTCGATCTTGAGGACCGCCAGGTCGGTCTTCGGATCGCGGCCGACGAGCTTGGCCTTGAACTTCCGGTCGTCGGACAGCCGCACCTCGATCTCGTCCGCGTTCTCGACCACGTGGCTATTGGTCAGGATGTAGCCTCGGCCGTCGACGATGACGCCGGAGCCCGCAGCCCGCTCGGGCTCGGCCCGCGGCGAGCGCCGCTTGAAGAAGCGGTCGTAGAACTCGGAGCCGAAGAACTCGCGGAACTTCTGCTCCGCCTCGGGCGGCGCGCCACCTTCGCCTTGCGCCACCTTCTTGCCCTTGGCGCTGATGTTGACGACCGACGGAGTCACCCGGTCCGCGACGGAGACGAAGGCGTCCTCGAAGGCCTGGAGAATGGCCTTGGAGTCCGGCGGGGTCGAGGGTGCGCGTCCCGACTGCGCAGCGGCCGGTAGCGGCGTGACGAGAAGCGCGGCCGCCAGCGCGGCCGCCGAGCAGAACCGGTATCGCATCGGAGTCATGTGTCCCTCCTGGGCGGCCATCTTACGCCTCGGCGGGAGTAGCCGCCAGAGGGCCCGCAAGTGTCACCTCGAGGATACGTCGCGTGTCGGGCCCCACAGGCGCAGCCTGGGCGCGTCGGAGCCCGGCAATCCAGATGAGGTCACCGTCTGCTTCGAGGAGAGGCACGCGGTCGCGCTCCCAGCAGGGCACATCCGCGTCGATGAGGAAGGACTTGAGCCGGCGCTCTCCCGGAGCCCCCCAGGGCATGAAGCGGTCGCCGCGCCGCCGTGCGCGGACGGTGAGCCTCGCTGGCATGCAGTCGGCGTCGAAGGCGACGGTGCGGGGATCCTGCGGCACCGCATAGCCCGCCGGCCGGCTGAAGCAGCGAGCCTCGAGCATCGCGCCCACCTCGGGCATAGCGAGGGCGCCAGGCACCGCGAAGTCGCGCGCCTCCAGACCGGGAAGCCGGCGAGGTCCCACGCGAAGCCACCTGCCGCTCTTCTCCACGACGACTGGTCCCGTTCGCACGAGGCCCCGCGGCACGCCGGGGCTGAGGAGACGCCTGAGCGCCCGCTCCCCCGCGCCCCTCATGGTTCCGGAGTGGCCCAGACCGCGGGCGGCCTGCCTTAGCGTCTCGGCGGCTACCTCACGGGGCAGCGCCCCGAGATCGTCGACGGTGAAGACCCAGCCCGCTCCGCTCGCGCGGCCGAGTCGACCGAGCTCCAGCGCGGCCGCGCGCTCGAGGTCGTCCACCAGCCTGCGGACCAGCGCAGCCGAGCGGGCAAGCCCGGCTGCGATGCCGGGATCGACCGTGCGCTCGAGGAAGGGCAGCACCTCGTGCCGGATGCGATTGCGCAGGAAGCGCGGGTCGCGGTTGCTGGGGTCCTCGAGCCAGCCGATGCCGCGGGCGCGGAGATGGGCCTCGACGTCCGGGCGGTGGACGTCGAGCAGCGGCCGGATGAGCAGGCCACGCACAGGCGCGATGCCCGCCAGGCCGCGCGGCCCCGCGCCCTCCAGCAGCCGCATGAGCACGGTCTCGGCCTGGTCGTCGGCCGTATGCGCCGTGGCTACCCGCTGGGCGCCGAGCAGCGAGGCCGCCAACCGGAAGGCAGCATAGCGGGCGCGCCTCGCCTCGGCCTCGAGGCCCTCCCACGGCGGCCCCCGGCGCACCGAGACATGCTCCACGTGGCAGGGCAGGCGGCGATCGGCTGCGAGCCTCGCCACGAAGGCTTCCTCGGCGTCGGCCTCGGGGCGTAGGCCGTGGTTGACGTGGACGACGTGGACGGAGATCCCGAGCTCCGGCGCGAGCTCGACGAAGACATCCAGCAAGGCGACGGAGTCGGCGCCACCCGAGACGGCCGTCAAAACAGTTTCGCCGCCCCGGAGCATCCCGGCGCGGCGAATGGTCGCCCGGACTCGCGCGGTCAGGCTAGTGCCGATGGTCACATTCGCCTTGCAGGCCGACCCACACCTCGCCGTCCTCGAAATACTCCTTCTTCCACACCGGCACGGTCTCCTTGAGCGTGTCGATGGCGAAGCGGCAGGCCTCGAAGGCCTCCGCACGGTGTGGTGAGGCGACGGCGATCATCACACTCGACTCCCCGATCTCGAGCCGGCCGATCCGGTGGATCAGTCCGACCGTGCGCACGCCGGGCCACCGGGCCCGCAACGTGGCGACGATCTCGCGCATCTTGGCGACGGCCATGGGGACGTGCGCCTCGTACTCGAGGTACTTCACGCGCCTGCCGCCGGTCTCCTCGCGGACGACTCCCGAGAAGAGGACGATGCCGCCCGCGCCAGGGTCGCCCACTGCCGCCGCCAGACGCTGCTCGGAGATGGGCTCCGTCGTCACCTCGATCCAGTCCTCCCCCGAGCCGCCGCTCACGGGCGGGAAGAAGCAGAGCTCGTCGCCGGCGTGCAGGGGGTGGGTGGGCTGGACATAGTCGGTGCCGAGGGCGAACAACGTGAAAGGGCGGTACGGCTCGAGGACCGGAAAGCGGCGTGCCACCGCCTCCCAGGCCGACTCGACCGTACCGCCCTCGGGAAGTTCGAGCTCGACGTGATCGCGGCCGGCCGCCTCGCGATAGCGGGCGAAGAACCGGACGGCGACCTTCATGGACGCGCGGCGTTTAGAACTGGTGCGAGCTGCCGCAGCCGCACGACGACTTCACGTTGGGGTTCTTGATGGCGAAGCCGGCCCCCAGCATGGTGTTGTCCACGTAGTCGATCTCGCTACCTTCGAGATACGGCGAGCTCTTGCTGTCCACGTAGACCTTCACGCCATTCGACTCGGTCACATTGTCGTCCGGGTTGGCGACATCATCCCAGCCGAGCTCGTACGACATGCCCGAGCAGCCGCCGCCAACAACCCGGATCCTGAGGCCCCACTCCGGCTTGCCTTCCTCGAGCCGCAGGTCCGAGATCTTCTTCACAGCCGTTTCGGTCAGCGAGATCATCCATGCCTCCTTGAAGGTTCGATGTCGGGTGCTCCGAACTCAGTATAGCAAACCGATCCCGGACCCGGGAGGGGGCTTCAGAGCACGCCGCCCTGGGGCAGTATCGAGAGGCCCTCGAGGGTCGCCCCGGGCTCGAGGGCAGCCATGAAGACTGCCGCCCGGGCCACCTGCTCGGGCTTGAGCATGAGCGCCCGGTCGGGCGGGCTCGGGACGGCATCCCAGAGCGGCGTGTCCGTGGCTCCGGCCGAGAGCACGCCCACGCGGACCCCGTGCGGTCGCATCTCCTCGGCCAGCACGCGGGAGAAGCCGAGGAGGCCGTACTTGCTCGCGGTATAGGCCGCGCTGCCCGGCAGGGTGCGGCTGGTCACCACGGAACCGATATTGATGATGGTCCCATGGCGCCGGGCCGTCATCGCGGGCAGCACGGCGCGGCAGCAGAGGAAGGCGCCGCGAAGGTTCACGGCCATGAGCTCGTCCCAATCGGCGGTCTTGGCCTCCGCGAGAGGGCCGAAAGCGGCCACCCCGGCGGCCGTCACCAGGCAGTCGATGCGCCCATAGGCCTCGAGCGTGCGGCTGACCAGCGTGGCGACGGCGGCCTCGTCCCGCACGTCGCCTTCCACGACCAGGGCCCGGCCGCCCGCCGCCGCGATCTCGCGCTGCGCTGCGGCCAGGTCGCGCCCGGAGCGGGCGCAGAGCGCCACTGCGGCGCCCTCGCGCGCGAAGGCCTGCGCCACGGCCCGGCCGATACCGCGGCCGGCGCCGGTGACGAGCGCCACCTGGCCCGCGAGCTTCAAAGGATGAGGCCGCTCCGCGACTTGATCAGCTCCATGAACTCGGCCCGGGTCTCGGGCCGGTCGCGGAAGGCGCCGAGCATGGCGGACGTGACAGCCTTCGAGTTCTGCTTCTCGACCCCACGCATGAGCATGCACAGGTGTAGCGCCTCGATGACCACGGCCACCCCGCGCGGCTGGAGCACGTCGTTCAGGGTCTGGGCGATCTGGGTCGTGAGCCGCTCCTGGACCTGCAGCCGCCGGGCGAACATCTCGACGAGCCGCGGCAGCTTGGACAGCCCCACGATCTTCTTCGAGGGCATGTAGGCGATGTGGCACTTGCCAAAAAAGGGGAGCAGGTGGTGCTCACAGACGGAGTACAGGTCGATGTCCTTCACGACGACCATCTCGTCGTACTCCTCAGTGAACAGCGCCTCGTTCAGCACCGCCTCGACGTCCTGTCGGTAGCCCGAGGTCAGGTACTCCCAGGCCTTCGCCACGCGCGTGGGCGTGCGCTCGAGCCCCTCACGGGTCGGGTCCTCGCCGATCTCCTTCAGGAGCTCACGGATCAGCTCTTCCATGCGGGCCACCTCCACGGCTCAGCCGCGGTACTCGAAGGTGTTGTTGTCGGTCTCGACCACCGTGACGCGCCGGAGTGCGCCCGGGGGCAGGGCGGGCTCTATCCATGCCCAGAAAGCCATCGCGAGGTTCTCGCCCGTGGTCGGGATGCCCGCGAGCGCCTCGACCGTGCTCGAAAGGTCGTAGTGGTCCACGCGGTCGAGAACCAGACGCTTCACGGCGGCGTCGAGGGCGCCGAGATCGGCCGCCATCCCCGTGGTGGGGTCGGCGTGCCCGCGCACCGTCACCTCGACCAAGTAGTTGTGGCCGTGCTGGCGATAGCACTGCCCGTAGAGGCGCGCGTTGTCCTCGGGGGAGAAGGCCTGGCTCTCGAGCCTGTGCCCAGCGCTGAAGTGGTACTGCCGCGTGACCTCGAGCGGGCTCACCCGCCGAAGTACTCCACGTAGAAGACCGGGTCTTCCCAGAGTCTCAACCGCCAGAGGCGCTCCTGGCCGAGCTTCGGAACGAGGAGCTCCCACGCAGCGCGGACGAGGTTCTCGGTCGTCGGGATCACGCCCTGGGCGAAGAGCGGGTCGGTGTTGAGGTCGGTGTGATCGAAGCGCTGGAGGATGGCGTCGGCGACCACGCGCTTGAGCTCGGTGAGATCCATCACCATGCCGGTCTGGGCATCCACCGGGCCGCTGATGGTCACCTCGAGCACATAGTTGTGACCGTGGGATACCGTGAGGCTGCCGAAGACGCGGCGGTTCTCCTCGGCCGGCCACTCGGGCCGCCAGTAGCGGTGGGCAGCCGAGAACATGAACTTCCGGGTCGCATAGACCACCCCGTGGCTCAAGGTAAACCCCTCCCTCCCGTTGCCAATCTTACCGCGTCCAGGAAGTGTCCGGCGACCCGGTCGGGCGTGAAGCCCTCGACGCGCCGCCGGCCCGCCTGCCCGAGCGCGCGGGCCCGGGCCGGGTCACGGGCCAGCGCCTCGAGCGCGCCCGCGAGGGCCGGCGGATCGCGCGGCGGGACCAGCACACCCGTCACGGCATCCTCGACCACCTCGGGCACGGCCGCCGCGCGACACGCCACCACGGGCAGAGCCGCCGCCATGGCCTCGAGGAAGACGATGCCGAATCCTTCCTGCACCGTCGGCAGGCAGAAGACATCGGCGTTCACGTACTCTTCGGCCAGCTGCTCCCGCGACACATCGCCCAGCAGCGTGACCGTACCGCCAAGTCCGAGGGCCGCATGCCGGCGCACGAGGGCCTCCCAGTCCTGTCCCTTCCCCACGATGCGGACGGCGACCGTCGGGATTCCCCGCCGGAGGAGCGCGGCGGCCTCGAGAAGATCGCCGATACGCTTGCGAGGATACAGGCGCGCAACGCAGAGAACGGTGGGCCCGGCCCGGGGGCGGCGTCGTGCCGCCGCGAAGCGCGCCGTCCAGCCCTCGAGATCGATGGGCTCGGGCACGACGGTGAGTACCGATGGGTCGAGACCGTACGCGGCGTGCGCGACACCGGCCGAGTAGCGGCTCGAGACGATCACGACGTCGGCCCGCCGCGCATTGAGCCGCTCCCAGCGCGCCTGTATCGCAAGGAGAGCGCGCACCCAGCCGCGCTCGTTCTTGAGCTCGTCGGCGATGATGCCCTTGAGGCTGACGACGAATGGCACGCGCCGGCGACGGGCCCAGAGAAAGCCGTCCAGGTCCACCCCGTAGACGAGGTCGACGCCCCGGGGTGGACGCAGGGCGACCGTGGCATTGTAGAGCCAGCGGTCCAGCGTGTGGAAGCCGGTGCGGAGGCGGAGCGGCCGCAGCTCGAAGGTGTGGCCGAGCCGCGTCAGGCCGCGGCGGAGGCCATCGATGCCCACGAAGGTTCCGCTCCCCTCCAGCGGGTTGAGCGGCGTGGAGGAGAGCACCGCGATGCGCAGAGCGACGAGCCTCGACGATCGGTCCGCGGCGCGCTACGTGCCCGTGAAGTTCGGCTTCCGCTTCTCCAGGAAGGCCCGGGTGCCCTCAGCGTAGTCGCGGCTATTGAACGTCTCGATGCCCATCTCGAAGAGCCGCTTCGTGTGGGCCTCGCCGACTCCGTCGAAGATCGCCTGGACCTGCGCCTTGGTGCCGCGGATCGACAGCGGCGCGTTCTCGGCCACGGTGCGGAGGTAGTCGTACGTGTAGCCTTCGAGCTCATCGGGCGGCACGAGGCGCTGGATGAAGCCGATGCGGAAGGCCTCGGCAGCCTCGAGCGTGCGCGCCGAGTAGAGGATGTCTTTGGCGTAGGAGGGACCGACCAGGTCCACGAGCTGGTGGACGGGATCGAGCCCGTAGATGATGCTGAGCCTGGCCGCCGGGATGCCGAATTTCGAGCCGCCTGCGGCGAACCGGAGGTCGCAGGCCATGGCCAGCGCCATCGCCCCGCCCATGCAGTAGCCGAAGATCATGGCGACGGTAGGCTTCGGGCACAGACGTATCGATCGGTAGGCCGACTCGGTCTTCTTGTTGTAGGCGAGCGCCGTCTGTGTATCCTTGCGGTTCTCCGTGAACTCGGAGATGTCGGCGCCCGAGGCGAAGGCGTCACGTCCCGCGCCGCGGTAGACGATGGCGCGCACCGCGTCGTCCTTGGCGAGTGCTTCGGTCACGTCGGCGATCTCGCCCCACATCGCGAGGCTGAGCGCATTGCGCATCTTGGGCCGGTTGAACACCACGGTGGCGATGCCACCGTCCCGCTCGACCAGGATCTCGTCGCTCATGCCGCTTCCCCCTTGTGCCCCGCGATGACGCCCTCGGCGAGGAGCGCGTCGATGGTGGCCGTCTGGAACCCGAGCCTGCCGAGGCTCGTCGTGCGGACGGTCGTCAGCTTGACCACGACGAAGCGCTGGAACGGCCGGCCGGGGTCGCTCACGGAAAGGACAGTCTAGCGGAGGCCTTCGGAAACTTCAATGAGTGGTGGCGGCGGGAGGACTCGAACCTCCGACACGGGGCTTATGAGACCCCTGCTCTGCCACCTGAGCTACGCCGCCGAATCCGGAATCCGATTTGCGGAACCGGATGTTACCACGGGCTCTGCGATCGTGCCTGTATTATGCCGAAGATCCGAAAGAGAGCCGTGCGAGGTTGCAGATCCGCGCCGGGCGTGACTCCGGCGAGGGAGTAGTGCGCTCCATCGAGAGCGACTTCAGACAGAGGGACCGCACCGCCCTGGGACAGGGCACGATCACCTTACGACTGACCGGAAGACCAGCCTGTCATTGATCACGCGGCGGCCAGATGGTAGGGTTAGCGCCTCGTTTTCCTCTCGAGGTTGTTGGATCAGGCGCACAGATGAGGATCGCTGGCCACATGCGCGAGACGCCTCTCGTGTTCGGCAGTCCAGTGATCGACGACGCCGAGATCGCGGAGGTCGTGGCGACACTGCGCTCCGGCTGGATCGGTACCGGTCCGCGCGTGGCCCGCTTCGAGGAGCTGTTCCGCGAGTACATCGGCGCTGAGCATGCGATCGCCCTCAGCTCCTGTACGGCCGCCCTGCATCTGTCGATGGTCGTGTCGGGCGTCGGCCCAGGTGACGAGGTGATCACCACTCCGATGACCTTCTGCGCCACCGCCAACGCCATCATTCACACCGGAGCTCGTCCGGTGTTCGTGGACGTGGAACGCGCCACCGGCAACATGGATCCGGATCTGGTGGAGGCGGCCATCACGCCGAGGACCAAAGCCATCCTTCCCGTCCATTACGCGGGACGCCCGTGTCGGATGGACCGCTTGGAGCACATCGCGCGACGCTACGGCTTACTGCTCACCGAGGATGCTGCCCACGCCATCGAGGCCAGCTTCCATGGTCGCAAGATCGGGACCGTCGGGGACCTGACCTGTTTCAGCTTTTACGTGACGAAGAACGTGGTCACCGGCGAAGGCGGGATGGTTACGACTCACAATCCTGATTTCGCTGAGAAGATAAAGATGTACGGGCTGCACGGAATGAGCAAGGACGCGTGGAAGCGATTCTCCGACGAGGGGTACCGGCACTACGAGGTGATCTTCCCGGGCTTCAAATACAACATGACCGATCTGCAGGCGGCCCTCGGCATCCACCAGCTCGCCCGGATCTCCCATGGCGCGAAGCGTCGGCAGCAGATCTGGGCTCGGTATGACGAGGCGTTCGCCGACCTGCCGGTCATCCGTCCCGCGCCGATCGAGGAGCGCACTGTCCACGCCCTCCACCTCTATACGATCTTGATCAAGACCGAGGAGATCGGGGAGACCCGGGACTGGGTCCTCGATCAGCTTCTGCGCCTGAAGATTGGCACCGGCGTCCACTACACGCCGCTGCATCTCCACCCATACTATCGGCAGGCGCTCGGTCACAAATCTGGAGACTTCCCGAACACCGAGTACATCGGGGCGAGAACGCTCTCACTCCCGTTCTCGGCCAAGCTGACCGATCAAGACGTCGAGGATGTCGTCGCGGCTGTCCGCGAGGTCACCCTGCGGCTGGGATGAGGCCGCCCACCGCACGAGCGGCCTGCGAGGATTCCCCACGTGGCTCGAGGTCACCATGCCTCCCGTAGTGGCGCATTTCGTCTACTCTTACCTCTTCAGGACCGGCAGCTGGGTCTACGGGCAGCTCACGCACATGACGCGGTTCACCCCCATCGTGTTGACCGACTGGACGCAGAACCTGGGTATCTTTCCGTTCCCGCGGGTTCACGACTACTCCCGGATCGGCCGTCCGAGGAAGGCCCTGCTGTGCCTGTCGAAGGGACGACTCACTCGTCCCCGGCCCGCATACTACGAGTGGGTCCTGCGCCGCCGGCGGGCTCGTCTCATCCACAGCCACTTTGGGCCGGGGGGCGTCGCGATGCTCGAGCTCAAGCGCCGCACTGGCTTGCCGCTGGTCACCGCCTTCTATGGCGAGGACGCGTCGCGACTGCCGCGCGATCCCGTCTGGCAGCGCGCGTACGCCGAGCTCTTCAGCGAGGGAGATCTGTTCCTGGCGGAGGGCAGTGCAATGCGTCGGACTCTCACCAATCTCGGTTGCCGACCGGAAAGGATCGTGGTTCAGCGCCTCGGTGTGCCGCTCGAGACGCTGCCGTTCGTGCTGCGACGTCCGGATCCGTCCGGCCTAGTGCGCATCCTCATCGCCGCCACCTTCCGGGAGAAGAAGGGCATCCCCGATGCCCTGCGGGCGGTGGCTCGGATCCGACAACGCCACCCGCGCCTCATGGTCACGCTGCTGGGCGACGCCACGGACAGAGATGACGAGCTCGAAGAGAAGGCCCGCATCCTCGAGCTGCTGCGGGAGCTCGAGGGCACGGTCAACTGGCTCGGCTTCAAGCCATATCCGATCTTCCGGGAGGCCCTCCTCACCCATCACGTGTACCTGAGCCCGAACCGCACCGGGCGGAACGGCGACAGCGAGGGCGGCGCGCCCGTGAGCCTCATCGAGGCCCAGGCAACCGGGATGCCGGTCGTCGCGACGACACACGCGGACATCCCTGAGGTCGTGGTGGACGGCAAGACCGGCTTGCTCAGCACCGAGCATGACCTGAATGCCCTGACGGAGAACTTGGAGCGGCTGGTGATGACGCCGGCTATGTGGGAGCCCATGGGCACGGCAGGCCGTGCGCACGTTGAACAGAACTACAACGTCCGCATCCAGGTCGCCAAGCTCGAGGATCTCTATGATTCACTTCTGCAGTCACGCTGATCCGATCTTCAGCGCTGTGCACGCTGCGGGTATGCAAGGGTAGCTTGGGAGCGGGACGGCCCTTGATTCTCACACAATTGCGGGGTCTCGCTCTTCGAGTAGCCCACGGTCTCCTCGGCCCCCGGACGCAACTCCAGCAGTGGGAGGATCGAGCCCGGCGCTTCGGCGCGAGAGCCGTCCTGAATCTCGGGCATTCCGAGGACGAGATCCCAGCGGTGACCGAGTTTCAGCGACGAGAACTCTATCCTCTGTTCCGTGCCGCCTTGCGGGGTGACGAGCGACTCCTCCTGGATCTCGGGAGCGGACCTGGCCGCTTCACCCCGGACCTGGCCGAGATGATCGCGGGCCGCGCGGTCGGCGTGGACCCAATCCAGCGGTTCCTGGACCTGGCGCCATCCCACCCGAGAGTTGAGTACAGGCTCATGACGGAAGGTCAGATCCCGCTCGATGCCAAGTGCGTGGATGCAGTGTGGATATGCCTCGTTCTTGGAGGAATCCACGGTTCAGTGCTGACAGCCACGGTCACCGAGATTCGACGGGTGCTTAAGCCGGGCGGGCTCGTGTTCCTTGTGGAGAACACGACGGATGGCACGGGGAGCCCTTTTTGGGCCTTCCGTTCAGTCGCGGAGTATCAGAGACTGCTCGGTCCGATTCCGCTGGAGCACGCTCACGACTATCAGGATCGGGGCGAGAGGATGTCGGTCATGATCGGCCGAACCCCGTGATGGGCTGGAAGACGGTCATGCTGGCTACAGCTCCGCGAGTGCCCTGCTCTGCCACCTGAGCGGCGCCGCCAAAAATCGCGTTGACATGAAAACCGCTTGCTATAATCCCGCCGAACGAAGTCCAACAGTAAACGACTCCCGTCTCGCACGTCAAGACGGAGACCGCTCGGAGGAGCCTCATGATGGCGTGGCTCGCTAATCGGCCATGGGTCGACGACGACAAAAATCCCCTTGCGCAGGATAACGCCCCCGGCGAGGAGCCGGAAGAAAAGGAGGACGACGACGAGGACGACGACGACTTCGACGAGGACTTCGACGACCTCGATGATGATGATGATGACGAGGACGACGACGAAGACGAGCCGGAGGACGACGAGCTCGAGGATGAGCTCGACAAGGACGGGCTCGACGACAAGGAGGAGGACGACAAGGTAGAAGACAAGGTAGACGACGAGGACGACGACTGACGGCAGCGCCCGCCCTGCAGTCTGTTCCCCTAAGGAGGGCACGATGGCATTGATGAGCCAAGACGGCTGGCTGTTCCTGCTCCGGTGGATCCACTTCCTGTCCGGCATCACCTGGATCGGTCTGCTCTACTACTTCAATTTCGTCCAGGTGCCCTTTTTCGCCGAGACGGAGGCCCCCGTGCGCAGCGGGGCGCAGCAGAAGCTCCTCCCCCGGGCGCTCTGGTGGTTCCGCTGGGGCGCGATGATCACCTTCCTCAGCGGCCTGCTCTACCTCCTGCACTACTGGCTCGGCAAGCGGGGCGTGGCGGATCCGCAGACGTGGGTCATCCTCCTGGGCGGCATTCTGGGCACCGTCATGTGGGCCGATCGACACGGCGGCTGGGAAGCCCGCCAACCCGGCCGCCGCGGCCGCCGGCGCGCGCGGCGGGCTCGCCTCGCGCACCAATGTGGTCTTCTCCATTCCGATGCTCTTCTTCATGGGCTCGGCCAGCCACCTGCCCCTGCCCATGCCGCGCTCGGGGGCCGTCTTCTGGGTACTGGCGCTCATCATCATCGTGCTGGTGGAGATCAATGCCCTCAAGGGCACGCCGGGCAAGGGAGCGGCAAAGCCGCTCGCCACGATCAAGGGCACGCTCTGGTTCGGCTTCGTCCTCTCCGCCGTCTTCTACCTGCTCTTCGAGATCTTGGCGAAGCGCGGATAACCGCGGCCCGACACGAACAGGCCGGGTGGGGCGCATGCCCACCCGGCCTTCGTCCGTCAGCCGCGGAGATCCTGGAGCAGCTGCGCCTTCGTGCCCGCCGAGAGCTCGACCCGCGCGCGCTCGGCCGGGTGGTCGACGACGAGGTGCACGGGCTCAGCCGCGAAGGCACGGACGGCCTCTGGAGGGAACGTGAAGCGGACGAAGTGGACGGCGGAGAGCTTGCCCTTCTCCTCGTCGGAGTGGCCGGCCTCGAACTCCCCCGGGACCGCGAACTCCCTGCCCGCCTGGATCCAGACGGTCCGCCCGACGTCGATGCCCATGAAGCGGTCGAGCACGGGCTGGACCTGGTCTTTGTCCGGGATCTCGATGAAGAGCGTGGCGCTGAGCTCTCCCCGACGCGGCAGGAGCGCATTGTAGACGTCGAGCTCGTCCTGGATCTTGGCGTCGGCGGCGATGCGCTCGACGCGGCACATTTCCTGGATCTGGAAGAGAACGGTCTCGCGGTTCTCGAACACGAAGGAGAGGTGCCGTCCGACGGGCACCCGCCGGACGCGCTTGAGCTCGATCACCCGCCCGCGCATCTCGGCGCGCACCTTCTCGTACTCGAAGAAGTTCAGGACGTCCTTCAGCTCGATCTTCTCGTTCGCCATGTGGTGATTACTCGCACGCGATCCCATAAGCTTCGGCGAGGATCCGGATGGGGTGACGGGCCTCCAGCCCGGTCCCCTGCTTGATCTGGAGCGCCGCCAGGGGACAGTCCGTGGCGACGCGGTCGGCCCCGGCCTCGCGCACGCTCCTGCAGAGCGGCTCGGCAAGCTTCATGGAGAGCTGGAAGTACTCCTTCTTCATCCCCCAGGTGCCATCCACGGCCGAGCACTTCTCGATGGTCTCGACGGCGGCGCCCGTGAGCCGCAGCACGTCGGCGGACTTGGTGCCGATGTTCTGGGCTTTCAGGTGGCAGGGCAGCTGGTAGGCGATCCGGGCCGGCGGCGCGGGAAAGCGCGTGTCAAGCCGCCCTTCGGCGTGCAGGCCCGCGAGGAACTCGAAGAGATCCCGTGTGTGACTGGCGACCAGGTTGGCATCCTCGGAGCCGTCGAGCCACGGGTACTCCTGCTTGAGCATGTACGAGCAGGTCGGCCCCGGCACCACGATCTCACGTCCCTCCCTGACGGACGCCGCCAGCGATCTGACATTGTCGCTGATGAGGGCCTTGGCCTCCTTCACGGCTCCGCCGTCGAGATAGGGCATGCCGCAGCAGCGCTGCGCCGGCAGCGAGACGTCAATCCCGTTCCGCTCGAGCACGGCGACCGCGGCCCTGCCCGTGGCCGGGTCGTTGAACTCGACCGAGCAGGTGGCGAAGAGCGCCACGCGCCCCCGCGGCGCCACGGCCGCCGGCTTGCGCCTGTCGAACCATGCCGAAAAGGTCTCGCGATGGAAGAGCGGCAGCTGGCGGTCCTTGTGGATGCCCACCACGGCCTGCATCAGCGCCCGCTGCGGCGGCAGCGAGGCCGCCCAGTTCGACAGCGGCGCGGTGGCGCTCCCGAGGCGGCCCACCAGCTCGGTGTTGCCGAGAAACCTGTCCTGGAGCGTCACGCCCTTCGCGCGGGCCTCGGCCGAGCGCGCGCGAAGCATCAGCCGAGGGAAGTCGACCTGCCAGCGGTGCGGCGGGGTGTACGGGCAGTGGTTGTAGCAGAGCTTGCACTGGTAGCAGAGGTCCACGACCTCTTTGACGTCCTTGGCCGGCAGCTTCTCGACGTCGCCGTCCACGGCCTCGGTGTCGATGCGGTCGAACATGACCTTGAACGAAGGGCAGAGCGGCAGGCAGCGCCGGCAGCCGCTGCAGATGTCGTAGACGCGGCGGAGCTCCGCGTCCACGGCGTCCGCCTTCCAGAACTCGGGCCGCCTGATATCGAGGGTCATGAGGACCTCATCAGTCGGGGCCGGAGCGGCGCCCCGGCGTCGCTCCGCCCCGTGAAGAACGGAACACTAGATGGCCTCGGCGGGGTCCTTGCCGGCGATCTGCTTCAGTCCCTTGGCGAAGCGGCCCGCGTGCGACTTCTCGGCCTTGGCCAGGGTCTCGAGCCACTCGGCCAGCTCGGCGAAGCCCTCGTCACGCGCGGTCTTGGCCATGCCCGGGTACATCTGCGTGTACTCGTACGTCTCGCCCGCGACGGCCGACTTGAGGTTGGCCTCCGTCTTGCCGAAGGGCTCGCCCGTCGCCGGATCACCGATATCCTTGAGGAAGTCCATGTGCCCGAACGCGTGGCCGGTTTCCGCGTCGGCCGTGTCCTTGAAGAGGCCCGCGATGTCGGGGAAGCCCTCGATGTCCGCCACGCGGGCGAAGTAGAGGTAGCGGCGGTTCGCCTGCGACTCGCCGGCGAAGGCCTCCTTCAGATTCTCGTGGCTCTTGGTGCCCTTGAGGCTCTTGACTGCCATTGCCCTTCCTCCTGTCGGGTGCGGGGGATAGTCAGGGTGAGCGGCGCGGCCGTCGCGGGCGGGCCTTCGCCGATCGGCACTGCGGACAGCGTCCGAAGAACTCGATGCGATGATGCGTGATGGCGAGCCCGGTGCGGGCGGCGATCCGCACGCGCAGCGCCTCGGCCTGGGGCTCGGCCAGCGGGCCGTCGACGTCCACGATCCGTCCGCACCGGACACACGTGAAGTGGTGGTGCACGTCCATGTTGGCGTCGAAGCGCGCGTGCGGGCCCGGGATCTCGGCCGCGAGCCCCTCGGCGACGAGCAGGCGCAGGTTGCGGTAGACCGTGCCGAGGCTGACGCGGGGCAGCCTACGGCGCACGAGGCTGTGCACCCGCTCGGCCGTCGGGTGCGACCCGGTACCGCGCAGCACGTCGAGGACCACGCGCCGGGGTCCCGTCAACCGGAGCCCGGCGGCCCGCAGGGCCGCGCCCGAGTCTTTAGGAATGGTTCTCATTACGATATGCAGGCTACACGGCACCCGGCCGGTCTGTCAAGGCCTCGGGTTGCCGGGCGCTTGCGGACTCGGGTAGACTTTCCATCTCAGGAGGAGGTACCGAATGGCGCAGCCCCTCTGGCTCCGGATCGAGGGAGCCAGGCAGAACAATCTGAAGAACGTCTCGGTGACCATTCCCCACGACCGCGTGACCGTCGTCACGGGCGTCTCGGGCTCGGGCAAGTCGTCCCTCGCCTTCGACACCATCTTCGCCGAGGGACAGTGGCGCTACATCGAATCGCTCTCGGCCTACGCGCGCATGTTCCTCGAGCGCCTGGACCGTCCGGACGTGGACAAGATCGAGCACATCCGCCCGGCCATCGCCCTCGAGCAGAAGAACCCCGTGCGCACCGCGCGCTCCACGGTCGGCACGGCGACCGAGCTCCACGACTACCTCCGCCTCCTCTTCGCCAAGGTCGGCCGCGTCCACTGCCCCCGCTGCGGCAGCGAGGCCCACAGCGACTCGGCCGAGCGCGTGGCCGACGACCTCGTCCGCGACCACCCCGGCGCTCGCGCCATGGTCTGCTTTCCGCTGGCACCCGTGCCGCGGCCCGACCCGCGCGCGTTCATGGCCGCGCTGCTCCAGCGGGGCTTCGCCCGCATCAAGGTCGACGAGGCCCTCGTGGACCTGGCGGACGCGCAGGACGATCCGCCGGCGCTCGACGGCCAGTCCGTGCAGATCGTCCTCGACCGGGTGGTGGTGAGCCCCGAGGCGCGCAGGCGGCTGACCGAGTCCCTCGCGACCGCGCTGGCCGAGGGCGGCGGGCGCGCCGTTGTCGACGTCGTGGGACACGGCCCGGTGACCGTGAGCCGGGAGTTCCGCTGCCCGCGCTGCGAGGTGCCTCTCGCCCGGCCTCAGCCCGTGCTCTTTTCCTTCAACCACCCGCTGGGCGCGTGCCCGGAGTGCAAGGGATTCGGCAACATCCTTCGCTACGACGAGGCCCTGGTCGTTCCGGATCCCACGATGAGCCTGGCCGACGGCGCTGTCGAGCCGTGGTCGCATCCCTCCGGGCGCTGGTACCAGAAGCAGCTCCTCAAGCACGCCAAGAAGCGCGGCGTGGACGTCACGCGCCCGTACGGGGAGCTGTCGACGAAGGACCGCGAGTGGATCTACGACGGCGGCGAGGGCCTCACGGGCATCCAGGGGTTCTTCGAGGAGATCGAGTCCTACCGCTACAAGCTCCACGTGCGCGTCTTCCTCTCGCGCTACCGGAGCCAGTCGATCTGCCCGCGCTGCGGTGGCGCGCGGCTCAAGCCCGAGGCGCTCACGGTCCGGGTGGGCGGCGCGACCATCGCCGAGTGGAACGGCAAGACCGTCGAGGAGCTCAACGGCTTCATCTCCGGCATCGCGTTCTCTCCCTGGGAGGAAGCGGTCGGGCGGGAGGCGCTCAAGCTCTTGCGCGCCAAGCTGTCCTTCCTGATGCGCGTGGGCCTCGGCTATCTCACGCTCGGCAGGCAGACGCGCACGCTGTCGGGCGGGGAAGCGCAGCGCATCAACCTCGCCAACCAGCTCGGCGCCCAGCTCGTGGGGACCCTCTATGTCCTCGACGAGCCGTCGATCGGCCTGCACGCCCGCGATACCGATCGCCTGGCCGAGCTGTGCCGCGAGCTGGCGCAGGCGGGCAACACGGTCGTCATCGTCGAGCACGATCGCACCTTCATCGAGACCGCCGACTATCTCGTCGAGATGGGGCCGGGCTCGGGCGAGCGCGGGGGCACCGTCGTATTCGCCGGCACGCAGGCCGAGTTCGCCAAGGATCCGCGCTCGCTCACGGCGCGGTACATAACCGGCCGCGACGGCATCCCGCTGCCGCTGTCGCGCCGTGAGGGGCGGCGGGCGCTCGTGATCCGGGGCGCGCGCGAGCACAACCTGAAGGCCTTGACCGTGCGGATCCCGCTCCACACGCTGACCTGCGTGACGGGCGTGTCGGGCTCCGGCAAGTCCACCCTGGTCCACGACACGCTCTACCGCGCGCTCGCGCGCCACTTCAAGGTCGAGCCGGCGCGCCCCGGCCAGCACGACGAGATCCGCGGCATGGAGTTCCTGAAGGGCGTGCGCCTGATCGACCAGGAGCCGATCGGACGGACGCCGCGCTCCAACCCCGTCACCTACGTCAAGGCCTTCGACGAGATCCGCAAGCTCTACGCCGGGCTGCCGCGCGCGAAAGCCTCCAGCTTGCTGCCCGGCGCCTTCTCCTTCAATGTCCCGGGCGGGCGCTGCGAGGCCTGCCAGGGCGACGGCTTCCAGAAGCTCGAGATGTATTTCTTCGAGGACGTCTACGTCACGTGCCAGGAGTGCGAGGGGCGCCGGTACCGTCCCGAAGTCCTGCAGGTCACGTACAAGGGCCGCAACATCAGCCAGGTGCTGCAGCAGACAGTCGACGAGGCCGTCGAGTTCTTCGCCACCCAGCCCGTCCTCGCGCGCCGGCTCAAGGTGCTCCAGGAGGTGGGGCTCGGGTATCTCCGCCTGGGCCAGCCCGCCACCACGCTGTCGGGAGGCGAGGCGCAGCGGCTCAAGATCGCCGCCGAGCTCTCGACTCGCCTGGCTTCAGACTTCCTCTACATCCTCGACGAGCCCACCACGGGCCTGCACCTCGACGACGTCAAGAAGCTTCTCGTCGTGCTGAACCGCCTGGTGGAGGCCGGCAGCACCGTCCTCGTGGTCGAGCATCACCTCGACGTCGTCAAGACGGCGGACTGGGTCGTCGACCTCGGTCCGGAGGGCGGCGCGGCGGGCGGCGAGGTCGTGGCCGAAGGCACGCCGGAGCAGGTGGCCCAGACAGACGGCTCCTACACGGGCAAGTTCCTGCGCGACCTCCTGCCCCGTCCCAATGGCAGGCACGGCGCAGGCCGCAGCGCATGACCGCCTTCCTGGACACGCTTCGCTCGAGCGAGACCGCGCCGTCCGGTGCCCCGCCGTCCCCGCCCGCTCCCGCTCGGTGACGCCCCGCCCTTTCTACGGCTGGGTGGTCGTGGGCGCGGCCTTCGCCGTGCTCCTGATGGCCTACGGCGCGCAGTTCGCCTTCGGCATATTCTTCTCGGCCCTCCTCGAGGAGTTCGGGTGGAGCCGCGCCGCGCTCTCGGGCGCCTTCTCGCTCTACGCTCTCACCTACGGCGCGTTCGCGATGGTGTCGGGGCGGCTCACGGATCTCTGGGGCCCGCGCGCGGTGATCGCCGTGGGCGGCGTCTTCCTCGGAGCCGGCTGGATCGCGATGAGCCGCACGAGCGCGCTCTGGCATCCCTATCTCTTCTACGGGATCGTCGCGGCGCTCGGCATGTCCACGGCGTATGTGCCCTGCGGGGCCACCGTGGCGAGATGGTTCGTGAGACGGCGCGGCCTCGCCGCGGGGCTCGCGTCGGCGGGCGGCAGCCTGGGGGCCTTTGCCCTGCCGCCTCTCGCGCAGCTCCTGGTGACGCGCGCCGGCTGGCGCTGGGCCTATGTCATCTTCGGCCTGGCGCTCGTGGTCGCGCTCAATCTCCTGGCGCCCTTGATGAAGCGCGACCCGGAGAGCCTCGGGCTCGGGCCCGACGGCGATGCCCCCGTTGCCGGCGCCGGACGCCCGCCGACTCGCGACATGTCCGTGAGACAGGCCATGGGCACGCGAGCGTTCTGGGTCCTGTTCGCGCTCTTTGGCGCCACCTGGATCCCTGTGTTCATTCCGCTCGTTCACTTGGTGCCCCTGGCACGCGGGCTCGGCGTGGACCCGTTGCTCGCCGCCACCCTCGTGAGCGCGCTGGGCCTGGCGGCCGTAGCGGGACGCCTGATCCTGGGCGGCGCCTCCGACAGGTTCGGTCGCCGCGCCGCGCTTGCCGTGGGGCTCGTGCTCCAGATCGGGGCGTTCCTGGCCCTGGTCTTCGCCTCGCGCCTCCCCGGCCTCTATGCAGCCTCGCTCGCCTTCGGCTTCTCCTACGGCGCCATCTCGGCGCTCTTCCCCGCGGTGGTGGCGGATTTCTTCGGCCGCGAGCAGGCGGGCAGCCTCGTGGGCATCCTCTTCGCGATGGCAGGTTCCATGGCCGCCTGGGGCCCGCTCGCCGCGGGATTCATCTATGATCGGACGGGCGGCTACGGGCTCGCCTGGTGGCTGGCCGCGGGGCTCAATGTCGTGGCCCTGGCGCTCCTCGCCGCGGCCCGGCCGCCGAGCCGCCGGGAATCTTCCCTCAAGGAGGCGTGATGGCATCACTCAAGGACAGGTACTGCATCGTGGGCGTGGGAGAGACCGAGTACAGCCGCCACTCGGGCCGCAGCACGCGGGCCATGGCCGTCGAGGCCGTCAAGAAGGCCATGGCCGACGCGGGGCTCCGGGCCGCCGACGTAGACGGGATGATGTCCTACCAGAGCGGCGACTCGACGCCGGCCAACTGGGTCGCCCCCGACCTCGGCATCCGTCTCAACTTCTACATGGACGTGGTCGGCGGCGGCTCCTCGACCGAGGCACTGGTCGGCCTCGCCATGGGCGCGATCGAGGCGGGCATGTGCAGGACCGTCGCGATCTTCCGCTCCATGAACGGCTATTCCGACTTCCGGATCGGGGGCACGGGCGCGCGCGCCGCCCAGCCGGTCCGCGGCCTCGACCTGGCCCAGGTGCCCTTCGGGATGCGGAGCGCCGGGCAGAACTTCGCGCCCACCTTCATGCGGCACATGTACGAGTACGGCACCACCTCGGAGCAGGTGGCCCACGTGCGCGTCGCCCACAGCAAGCATGCATCCCAGAATCCAAAGGCGCTCCTGAAGGACCGCGTGACCGTGGAGGACGTGGTCGGCTCGCGCTGGATCTGCAAGCCGCTGCACCTCCTCGATTGCTGCGTCGAGACGGACAATGCCACCTGCGTGATCGTCACGTCGGCCGAGCGCGCGCGCGACCTCAAGCAAAAGCCGGCCCACATCATGGGCGTGGCCGGCCGGGTCAACAAGGCGCGCACCGATTTTCACTGGGCGGCGGGCCCGATCACACGCGTGGCGGGCTACTACGCCAAGGACATCGTCTTCGGCCAGGCGGGGATCAAGGCCGAGGACGTGGACGTCACCGGCTCCTACGACGCCTTCACCTTTACGACCATGCTCCAGCTGGAGGAATACGGCTTCTGCAAGAAGGGCGAGGGCGGGCAGTACGTCTCGAGCGGCATCATCGAGCTCGGCGGCAGGCGGCCGAACAATACCTCGGGCAGCCATCTCTGCGAGGGTTATACGCACGGCATGAGCATGGTCATCGAGAACGTGCGCCAGCTGCGCGGCCGTGTGGACGACTACTGCCCCGGCTGGGCCGACGGCCAGCACAGCTACGATTACTCGCCGGGCAAGTGCCGGCAGGTCAAGGATGCCCGGATCACCATGAACCTCGGCTGGGCGATACCGCCGACCGGCTCCGCGCTGATCCTTCACAACTAGGAGCGCTCGACATGGCCACCGTCGAATACCGCGGCATGAACCTGGTGATCCCGGAGAACGACTCGGAATGGTGCGAGCACTTCAAGCTCGCGGGGCAGCATAGGCTGATGCTGCGCGCCTGCAAGGCCTGCGGCCTCCTGCGCTATCCCCCGAGCCACGGCTGTCCCTGGTGCGCGGCGCTCGAGTGGGAGTGGAAAGAGGTCAGCGGCAAGGGGCACATCCACTCGTACGAGGTGGTGCACCACGCGATACAGCCCGGCTTCAAGGAGTGGACGCCCTATGCGGTGGTGCTGGTCGAGCTCGACGAGCAGCGCGGCACGCCCACGCCCGACGAGGCGCTCCGGATCATCGCCAACCTCGTGACCCCGGACTTCAAGCCCGAGGCGGAAGTCCAGGTCGCGATCGGCAAGCGGGTGCGCGCCGTCTTCCAGGACCTCGCACCCGACTTCGCCCTGCCGCAATTCACGCTCACCGACGAGCCGCCGGTCGGCCGCGTCTGGAGCCTGCCGGGCTAGGCCGCCCCCTCCCCCGCCCCGAGGGAGAGGCTCGCGTGAGGCGGATCAGTCCTGGGTCAGACGCCTCACGATCTCGTCATAGGCCTTCTCGGCCAGCGCTCGCACCTCGTCGCGGGTGAGCGGCTGGATCGGGTGCGGCACCATGATGGTCTTGTACTCAAGAGCCCCCAGGGCGGATGCCTGCGCGCGCGCGGCCTTGGCGAACTCCGTCGAGATCACCGTCGCCGTCGGCATCCCCTGGTCCTCGAACCACACGCCGTCGTGCACACTGCACGTTGTGCAGGACCCTCAGTCGGCCAGGGCCTCGATGACGGCGTCGCTCGTCTTCAGGATCTCCGCGCGCAGATCCTCCGGCGCGGGACGCGCGAAGGTCGGCTTCTTTCTCCTGACGATCGCCTTGGGCCGGACCCTCTCGCGGAGGAGCTCTTCCACGCGGTCGAGCAGATGGTCGCCTTTGGCCTTCGAGATGTCGAGGAGCGTGATGACCTTGCCCTCGAGGGTGGAGAGACGCGCCGCCGTCTTGCGCGGCACCGCCACGGAGTCGGTCGGGTCCAGGAACTCTTCGGTCGCCATGTCAGCCTCCCTTGTGGGCGTGGGCGTTCACGCCAGTCTAGCCCAAGACGCACCGGCCCGCCTCACGCACCGATGATGAGCTCGAGCGTGGCCGGCTCGGCCCAGGCTCACGGCAGGCGGATCGGCCTGATCACGAGCCGGGACATCTTCGGGAAGGTCCAGCCGGCAATGACGGCGGAGAAGCGCCCTGCCGTCCCGCCCGTCACGATGAACTTGAGGTTGGCAGGCTCCCGGAACTTCGGGATCAAGGTCTCGTCGGTCTCCGGATGCGGGAACTTCGCCAGCACGTGGGCCGGTAGCCCGCCGCCGCCGTCCACGCCTGGCACCAGCTCCCGCACGGGCTTGCGCAGGCGTGCCCACAGGAACTCGCGCATCTCCGCCTTGCCCCAGCCGTCGCCTGCGATGGTGCGCGCGTGCTCGGGCGAGAGGGCCACCACGGTATCGCCGTGGTGCGTGGACTTGTGGTGGGAGATGACCTCGAGCGAGCGGCTGATCGTGATGAGTAGATCGCTCGCCGTGCGGCTCTGGTGGTCGTACACGCCGAGCGGCGCCTCTCCGGCGAACGCCGCCACGGTGCTCTCGCCCGGGGAGAAGCCGTGCTCGACGGCCAGCGACTCCCACGGGCTCTCTTCCTCGTTCTCGCCGATGCAGTAGGTGTACCGGCCCGGGTGCGCCATCGTGGACATGCTCATGGTTCGGGCCGAGGCGCCGCCCACGTTGAGCACGATCAGGCGGAGCGCGCGGCCGATGGTCGCATTGGCGCGCCAGCCTGGACCGAAGACGCCACGGCCCGAGTTGACGTCGAGCGCCGTGCGGATGGGACCGTTGACGATGAACAGCGGCGACGGGAAGTTGGTCGTGGCCGAGACCCCGTGAAGGTCGAAGGCGTCGTCACACATGGCCTCGACACCCGCGATCACCACCGGCAGGTACTCGGGGCGGCAACCGGCCATGACGGCATTGATGGCGATCTTCTCCACCGTGGCCCGTCCGAAGTTTGGCGGCACGAGCGCGATCAGCTCACCTCGGTCTCGGCCGGCGGCCGCGATCAGGACATCCACGCGCTGCCGCGATGGCGGGACGACCGGGAGGCCATCGGTGACGCCGCGCTCGAAGAGCGCCTCGAAGGGGTCCTGCGCGGGGTCGCTCACCTGCGCCTCAGAGCTTGCAGAGACGGAAATGCGCGTAGTCGCCCGCGGCACTCGAGCGCGTGTCGTCGGAGTCCGTGAGGACAGCGATGCCGGAAGCCCTGGGCACCTCCGTCTCCTCGAAGAACTTCTTGTAGTCCTCGAGGACGTTGACACGCTCCTCCGTCCAGACGGCCTTGCGGTCGGTGCCGTTGCGGATCACGCGGACCTGGGTCATGCCTGCGCTCGAGGTCAGGCGCGTGCCAACGGGCACCACCGCGCTCCAGACGTACTTGAGCGCCTTCACCGACACGGAGGAGTACGGGAACACGGCATAGACGGCTAGCGCGCTGTCATTGGTCTTCGACTTGCGCTCGTCCGAGCCCGCGGGGAACTCGACCGGCCGCCAGGACCACGCGAGGATGGGATAGGCCTTGGGGTCCCACTCGTAAGGCCGCCCGGCCTGGACGCCGATGCCGCGGGCCAGGGCCTGGAGGTAACGGAGGCCGTTCGCCTCACGGATCGAGTAGACGGCGCGGCCCGACTCCTTGCGCGGCTTCCAGTCGGGCGGGAACTCGCCGATCTTGCCCTTAGAAAAATCTTCGACACTGACGCACTCCTGAGCGACGGCGGGGCCTGCACAGGCGAGGAGCGCGAGCAGGACGAGGGCGGCGCAGCTGCGCATCGGCCCTACCGTCCCCGGCGCCACCACGAGTGCACGAGCTGGTCCACGACCTGCACGAGCTGGGCCACGGTGCGGCACTCCTTGACGATGTCGCACACGGGCGAGTAGAGCGGCATGACGCTGTCGCCGATGCCCCAGCCCCACTGGCCCTCCGGGTTCAGCCAGATGATGCCTTTGACGCGCTCGCGGATCTGGCGGATCGCCCAGGCCTGGGGGTCGTTGTAGTTGTTGCGCGCATCGCCCAGGATCAGCACCGTAGTTTTCCGGTCGAGCGACTCGAGCTCCGTGCGGACGAAGCGGCTGAAGGCATACCCGAAATCCGACCGGCAGTGGTAGTCGACGGACGACGACTTCAGCGCCCACTCGATCGCCTGGTCCACGGGGTAGGTATTGAACGCCTGCGTCACCTCCGCGATCTCGGACACGAAGACGTAGGAGCGCACGCGCGAGAAGCACTCCTGCAGGCTCCAGACGAGCTGGAGCATGAAACGGGACGCATTGCGCACGGAATCCGAGACGTCGCAGAGCGTGATGAGCTTGGGCTTCTCGCGGTGGCGCCGGCGGAAGCGGATCTCCATGGGCACACCGCCATACTGCAGGCTCCTCCTGATGGTCCGCCGGGAGTCCAGGCGTCCCTTCTCCTCCTGCCGCTGGCGCAGCGCCAGGGCGTCCTTGATCTTGCGGGCCAGGCGCGCCACCACCGCCTTCATCTGGGCGACCTCGTCCGGCGAGAGGGCGAAGAGAGGCTTGTCCGTCAGCACCTCGCGCGTGAGGCGCTCGCCGGCACGGTAGGCGCGCCGCTCGAGCTCCCGCTCGACGTGCTGGCGGATCATCCGCCGGAAGGCCTCGAGGCGGAGGTCGAGGTAGTTGCGGATCCGGGCGAGCATGCCCGGATCCAGGCCCTTGGCCTCGAGCAGCTGCATGATGCGGGACAGGTCGCGCTCGATGGCCTCCCAGTCGAACTTGTCGTAGATCTTGCGCGAGAAGTAGCCGATCTGGAGGAAGTACATCAGCCGCTCGAGGCCGGCGCCCTGCCCCTGGCCGCGGATGGCCATCTCCATGTCGGAGCCCTCGCCGCGCAGCATGAGCTCGGTCAGCTCATCCATCTCCATGTTGTCCTGCGCCATGAGCTGGTCGAGCATCTGCTGGATGCGCGGGTCCTCGGGGCCGAGCGCCTTCTTGAGCCCGGCGCCGAGCGCGGCGAGGTCGAGGAAGTAGAGATCGAAGATGCGGTCGAAGGTCGGCAGATCGCGCGACTCCTTGACCAGGGTGGTCGCGAGGGCCGTCTTGAAGGTCTCCCGGTGCTCGAGGCCTATCTCCGAGGAGGCCGCCAGGGCATCCATCGCCTCGCTCGGCGAGATGCGCAGCTCCGCCCTTCTCAGGTCGCCGATGAACTCCAGGATCCTCTGGTCCATTAGATTCTGGGGGGGAGCGCCGCCTGTCGCTCCTCCCCCAGGCCCCCCCACCCGGCCGCGGACTGCCACCCGGCCGCGGACTGCCACTGGGCCGCGGACCGGAGCGCCTGTCGCTCCTCCCCCAGATCCCCCCACCAGGCTGCGGACTGCAGATGTAGGTGGCTCATTTGGAGAAGGTGACCCAGGAGGACTTGAAGACATCCTCGTTGCCGTCGCGACTGATGGGGCAGAGTCGCCCGTCCTCGAGCCGCAGCAGACCGTGAAAGGAGCCCCGAGCGATCAGGTGCGTCATCTTGAGCTTCCAGCCGAGGGCGCCGTCAGGCGCCTCCTCCTCCCGCTCGAGGGCGCGCGTCACGTCCGGCACGTCGCCGACTAGGTGCAGCACACGCACGGGTCCTTCGGCGCAGCGCAGACCCAGCACCACCTTGTAGGCGGGGTCCTGGCGGAACGTCTCCACAGTCATCTCGCCCGGCTGGAGCAGATGCGGCACGGCCTCCGGCATGGTGGCCCGGAAGAAGTCGCGGGGCGCCGGGTGCGTGTAGTAGAAATGCCAGCGCCCGGCAGCCAACATCCAGAGCTTGGTGTACTCGCCGAGCGCTGCCGATATGCAGCGCCCGCCCTCGATGAAGACGGGGCCCGAGGACCCGAGCTCCGGAAGGCGGATGCGCGGGCTCGGGAACCAGAGCTCGCGGAACTCGGTGAGGTTCATCGGGTCAGTCGAGGTCGGCCAGCACCTTGTCGAGCGCGCCCTTGACGCGCTCAAGGTCCTTCTCGTGCTTGACCAGCATCGTCAGCGTGGACTCGACCATGTCGCGGTCGAGACTGTCGGCGTTCAGGATGACGAGCGATCGTGCCCAGTCGAGACTCTCCGACACCGACGGCGCCTTGCGGAGCTCGAGCCCCCGGATGCGCTGGACGGCGGCCACCACCGTCTGGGCCAGCCGCTCGGAGATCTCCGGAACCTTGAGCCGGATGATGGCGAGCTCCTCGTCAGCCGGCGGGAAATCGATGAAGAGATGCAGGCACCGGCGCTTGAGCCCGTCAGACAGCTCCCTGGCATTGTTCGAGGTCAAGACCACGAGCGGAATGTTGGTCGCCTTGATGGTGCCGAGCTCGGGCACCGAGACCTGGAAGTCCGAGAGCACCTCGAGAAGGAAGGCCTCGAACTCGGGCTCGGCCTTGTCGATCTCGTCCACGAGCAGCACCACGGGATCCGGAGACTCGATGGCCTGGAGCAGCGGCCGGGGCGCCAGAAACCGGTGCGAAAAGAAGGCGTCGTCCTGCCCCGAGATCCTGGCGACGGCGTCGGGCAACGAGGGGGCGTCGGCGATCAGCTCCCCGATGCGCTCGCGCAGGAGCTGGGTGTAAAGGAGCTGCTTGGCGTACTTCCACTCGTACAGCGCCTTGCCCTCGTCCAGCCCCTCGTAGCACTGGAGACGGATGAGCCGCCGGCTGGTGATCTCGGCCAGGGTCTTCGCGAGCTCGGTCTTGCCGACACCGGCCGGTCCTTCGATGAGGACGGGCCGTCCCATGCGCTCGGCGAGAAAGACCACGGTGGATATCCTTCGATTGGCGATGTAGCGGGCATTCTTGAAGTGCTGCTGGACGTCCTCCACGGACTGGAACATGTAGGCTCCTGTATGAGTGAATTGGCTCGCAGTGTAGCACACTTGCGGGCCACCGATCCCGCCGTTCAGCCGATCGTTTGGCACGACCGCCTGGGCGTAGGATACTGGCCTGCATGAGCGACCATTCAGCGGCGCTCCGCGTGGCGACGGAAAACTTCGAGCGCCTCACGTCGCTCGTGGACAACCATCGCGCCGGTTGATCCGGCGGCAGTGGCGGTCTCGGCCGACGAGACCCGCACGTATCATCGCTGGCAGCTCTGGCTCGGCCTCGGGCATCTCCTGCTGACCGGGGCCTACCTCGTGACCCTCATCGCCTCCGGGGCCTCGGTGGCACTCCGCGACGCGCTGGACGCCTTCGCGCCGCGGTGGTGGCTCGCGCTGCCGCTCATGCTGATCGTGCTTGGCGGCGGCGAGGTACTCCTGGCGCTGCCGATCAGATGGCTGGGCGGCTTCTGGCTGCCTCGGCGATTCGGCCTCTCCCATCAAGGACTCGGCTCCTGGCTCTGGGACGGCTTCAAGGCCGCTCTCATCGGCGGCGGGCTCGCGGTGGCTGCGGCCCTCCCTATCTGGGCCCTTCTTCGGACAACCTCTTCGTGGTGGCTCTGGGGAGCCGGGATCGTCTTCGCCGGCTATGCACTCATCGCCCTCGTCGCGCCCATCTGGCTCGTGCCGCTCTTCTACCGGCTCTCACCGCTCGGCGAAGGCGAGCTGCGCTCCCGGCTTCTCCGCCTGGCCGAGCGCGCCGGTGTGCCCGCCATCGGGGTCTGGATCGCCGACCAGTCGCGCAAGAGCCGGACGGCTAATGCCGCGCTTGCCGGGCTCGGGCGGACCCGGCGCATCCTGCTCTTCGATACCCTCGTGAGCAAGTTCCGGCCCGACGAGATCGAGGCCGTGCTCGCCCACGAGCTCGGGCACCACGTCCACGGTGACATGTGGCGTGGACTGGTGGTCCAGGGCACATTGACGCTTGTCACCTTTTGGATCCTCGACCATGCTCTCGGCGCGGCCAGCACGGCTCTCCCGCTCAAGGGTCCGGCCGACCTGGCCGCGCTGCCCCTCTGGGGACTCCTGACCATGTGCGTCACTCTTACCGCCCTCCCTGTCATGAATGGGTGGTCGCGGCATGTGGAGCAGAGGGCTGACGATTTTGCCCTGGCGCTGACCGAGGATCCGGAGTCCTTCGTGGAAGCCATGGAGCGGCTGGCCGTCCTCAACCTTGCGGAGCGCGATCCACACTTTTTGAAGCGCTGGTTGCTGTATTCGCACCCTCCGATCGCGCAAAGAGTGTCCAGAGCTCGACAATGGACCCCTCGGTCAGCAGGCTGACAGTGTCGGACGCGATCCGTTGACAGACGAACATAGCTGGCGTGCGCGGCGCGACAAGTCTCGCCGCCAGCGTACGTGTGCCCTCTATTCGAGTGGCACTGGACTTGCTACCATCTTTGTAGTCATGCGAGTGAATCAGCCCTCGGGATTAATCAGGCATCTGCAGGTTCTCCGGGCCGTCACGGAGGCCGTGAGTCGTTCCTTGGATTTGAACGAGGTCCTTCAGAAGTCGCTGGCAGCTCTCACCCACGTCACGGGGCACGAGATCGCGAGCCTTCATCTGATCTCTCCGGACGGGCAGAGCCTCTTGCTGCGCGGCGACCGTGGGCTATCCGACGAGCTCCGCCGGGTCAACCTCGAGCTTCCGATGGGCGAAGGCCTGATCGGGCGCGTGGCGCTGTCCGGGCGCGGACGGCGTGTGGATGACGCCGGCCGCGAGGCGGACCTCCTGCCGACGGCCCAGATGGCGGTCAGCAAGGACGGCATCCGCGGCTTCGTCTGCGTGCCCATCCGGGCGCGGCACCGCATCCTGGGAACGCTCTCCCTCGGCCGCCAGACCGAGGACACGTTCACGGACGAGGAGATGGCTCTGCTCGAGTGCGTTGCCGACCAGATCGGCCTGGCGCTCGACAACGCGCGCCTCTATGGCGAGATCCACCGCCAGCTCGACGACCTGCGCCGCGCCCAGAACGAGGTGGTCAAGGCCGAACGGCTGTCCGCCGTCAATGGCCTGGCCGCCGGCGTGGCGCATGAGATCAACAACCCGTTGACCATCATCATGGCGCAGCTGCACCTGCTGGCGCAGTCGCCGATCGGCCACGAGGTCGAGGACGCGCTCGCCGTCATCGACACGGCGGCCAAGCGGGCCGCCTCCATCGTGCGCGACCTCATCCTCTTCGCCGAGCACCGGCCGCCCAGGCGCCAGCGCTGCCAGGTCGCCGAACAGGTGAAGCAGGTCCTGGCCTTCGAGCAGCCACGCCTCGAGGCCGACGGCATCACGGTGCGCACCGAGCTCGAGCCGGTGCCCGACATCTGGGCTGACCACAACCATCTGCAGGAGGTCCTCCTCCACCTCGTGCAGAACGCCCAGCATGCGATGAAGGCCGCTCACGACGGAGGCGTGCTCAGCATCCGCGTCCGGCCGATGCCGACCGGCGTGCGCATCGAGGTCGCCGACGCGGGCCCGGGTATTCCCCCGGAGCACCTGCCTCGCATCTTCAATCCCTTCTTCACCACCAAGCAGCCGGGCGACGGGCGGGGACTTGGCCTCTCGGTCTCGCACAGCATCGTGGACGAGCACGGCGGCCGGCTCTGGGCCGAGAACCTGCCTGATGGGGGCGCCCAGTTCACGATCGACCTGCCCATCGGCGAGCCTGAGCCCGCGATCGAGCTCCTGCGGTCGAAGTCCTCGCGGTAGCAGGACCCGCGGTCGCGGCACGCCACACGCTCGACCATCGATCCCATCAACGGACGTCCCCGCAATGGCTACGCCTCCATGCGCGCGCAACCCGGTCGGGTGTGGCGCTCGACAAGGCTCTGCGCCGGAGGTAGTCTTGCGTCCTGTCGCCGCAGTCTGACTCCTTATCCGCGGAGGTCTCGATGAGCACGGTGAAGGACGCCCTGGGGCAGGCGGTCGACCGCTTGGCCGACGAGCTGGAAGCGCTCTCGAAGAAGATTCACGACAATCCCGAGCTCGGCTACCAGGAGGTCAAGGCCTGCAAGTGGCTCTCGGAATTCCTGGTCAGGCAGGGCTTCAAGGTCGAGCAGGGAGTGGGCGGCGTCGAGACGGCCTTCCGCGCCACGATCGAGACCGGCGAGGGGCCGACCATCGCCATCCTCTGCGAATACGACGCCCTGCCAGGCATCGGACACGCCTGCGGCCACAATGTCATCGCCACTTCGGGCGCCGGCGCCGGCGCGGCGCTCGCGGCCGTCAAGGGCCAGCTGCCCACGGGGCGAATCCAGGTGATCGGCACCCCGGCCGAGGAAGGCGGCGGCGGCAAGGTCAAGCTCATCAAGGCCGGCCTCTTCACGGACGTCGACGCGGCCATGATGATCCACGGCTTCGACCGCACGCTCCTCCACCAGGATCTCCTCGGCATCGGGCGCGCGACGTTCGAGTTCACGGGCAAGGCCTCGCACGCCTCGGCCGACCCGTGGGAGGGCGTCAACGCCCTGGACGCCTGCATCCAGACCTTCAACGCGGTCTCGATGCTTCGCCAGCAGGTGCGCCCGGACTGCCGCATCCACGGGATCATTCTGAACGGCGGCGCTGCGGCCAATATCATTCCGGAGTACGCCTCCGCGACCTTCTACGTCCGCGCCCCGCGCATCGACAGCATGTGGGAGCTCCATCGCCGGGTGATCGCCTGTGCGGAGGGCGCGGCCAAGGCTGCGGGCTGCACGCTCACGGTGACCCAGCACGACAACGTCTACGAGCCCATGAAGTCGAGCCGCGTGTTGCTCGACCTCTTCAAGGCCAACATGGCGTCCGTGGGCCTGACGGAGGGCGCGCCGATCCCCGACCGCCTCGGCTCCTCCGATGTCGGCAATGTCAGCCAGGTCGTGCCGACCATCCAGCCCATGATCGCCATCGCGCCCGAAGGCATGGCCATCCACACGCGCGACTTCGCCGACGCCGCCGTCAAGCCCCTGGCGAGGCAGGGCATGGTCGCGGCCGCCAAGACCATGGCCATGACGACCTTCGACCTCCTGGCAGATCCCTCCCGCGTCAAGGCCGCCAAGGAGGAGTTCGCGCGGTCGTGATCTTTCACGATTACTACTCGGAGATACCCCGACAGGAGATCGACCGTTTCATCGCCACCCAGGAGATGGGGCGGCTCGTCACGGCGGGCCCGGACGGCACGCCGCACATCGGCCTCTACAACTTCGTCTACGAGGCGCCCACGATCGAGCTCCACCTCGTGCGCGCCGACGAGCAGGTTGCCGACCTCAAGGACCGGCCGCGCTGTGTCTTCGAGGTGGACGAGGTCCTGGCGGTCATCCCGTCTCACTGGGTCCACCCCGAGTACGCGGGCTCGGCAACGGCCTATCACCGCACGGTCATCTTCGAGTGCGGCGCCGCCGTCGCCCTGCATCCCGCGGCCGTCCTGGCGCAGCAAGAGCGCCTCCTCGCCAAGCACCAGCCGGAAGGCGGCTACCGTCCCCTCAGCACGGACGATCCGCTCTACAAGGATGCGCTCAGCCATCTGGCGGCGGTGACTCTCCGGATCACCGCCTGCCGGGCCAAGTTCAAGCTCGGCCAGAACCGGCCCGCGGCGGCGCGCGCCCGGGTCATCGACGAGCTTCGCAGGCGCGGCAGGCCCAACGACGAGCGCGCCGCCCAGGCGCTGCAGTGGACGCTCGACCACATCCCGACGCGAGGAGCCCCGAATGTCAGCTGACACCCTGGAGCAAGCGAAGAGCAAGGTCGCGGAAGCGGTGGACCGCCTGGCGGACGACCTCGAGAAGCTCTCTCACCAGATCCACGGCAATCCGGAGCTCTGCTTCAAGGAGGAGAAGGCGGCGGGATGGCTCGGCGCCTTTCTCGAGAAGCAGGGCGCGCGGGTGGAGTCCGGCGTGGGCGGCCTGCCCACCGCGTTCCGCGCCACCATCGAGGGCGCGGGGCCTGGCCCGACCGTGGCCATCATGGCCGAGTACGACGCCCTGCCCAACATCGGGCACGCCTGCGGCCACAACGTGATCGCCACCGCCGGCACCGGCGCGGGCGCGGCGATCGCGGCGGCGCTCGGCACGATCCCATTCGCGGGCCGGGTGCAGGTCATCGGCACGCCCGCCGAGGAGGGCGGCGCCGGCAAGGTCAAGCTGATGCAGGCGGGGGTGTTCACGGAGGTGGACGCCGCCATGATGATCCACGGCCGGTGCGGGACGCAGGTCTGGCGCCCGAGCCTCGGCATCATCAAGGTCAGGTGCGAGTTCTTCGGCAAGGCCTCGCACGCCTCGTCCTGGCCGTGGCGCGGGGTCAATGCGCTCAACGCCATGATCCAGCTCTTCGTCTCGCTCGACCAGATGCGCCAGCAGATCAGGCCCGACGCGCGCGTCCACGGCATCATCACCAAGGGCGGCGACCAGCCCAATATCATTCCCGAGCACACCGCCGCGGAGTTCTATCTGCGGGCGCCCAGCAAGGAGTACTGCAAGGAGCTGCTGCGGCGGTTCGAGGCCTGCGCCCAGGGCGCGGCCATGGCCACGGGCTGCACGGTCAGGGTGACGGCGGACCCGACCATCCACGATCCGCTCAAGCCGAACTTCACCATGGCCACCCTCTTCGGCAAGAACCTCGAGCGCATCGACTTCCCCGTGGACCCGGACGACGGCGAAGCCGGCTACGGCTCGACCGACTGCGGCAATGTCAGCCAGGCGATCCCCACGATCCACCCCTATATCCGCATCTCGCCGGACGGCATCCCGGGGCACTCGCGGGAGTTCGCAGAGTGGGCGAAGTCGCCGCTGGCGCGCACGGGCATGGTGGCCGGAGCCAAGGCGCTCGCGCTGACCGCGCTCGACCTCCTCGCGAGGCCGGACGAGCTCAAGCGAGCGAAGGACGAGTTCGAGCGGTCGGACGGCTGACCGGGCGGCTACGCCCCGCGGACGGCCTTGAGGGTCTTCTTCGCCTGGTTCAGATGGTCGAGGACGTGGAGCCGGAAGATGATGGCGTAGGCCTTCCAATCCAGCTCCTCGATCCAGTGGAGCGGCTGCTCCCGCCCGTCGGCCTCCTTGACGTTGATGACCATGACGACCGGAGCGCGCGCGTCGGTCAGGCTGTCCGGCGCGGCCGCCAGCACCTCGACCGTCTCGGCGTGAACCCGCTTGAGGTCGGTCAGGAGATCGGTCCACCGCCGCGTCATCGCGCCGGCGGACTGAAGCGACGCGGGGATCGGCCCGTCCGTGGGACTGCGCCCGGCGAGGAGCTCGCGCAGTTCGATCACGCTCGGCCGGTGGGTCTCCACGAGGTGATCCACGACTTCCTGGATGCTCCATTCTCCCGGGATGGGGCGCGCCCGCGCGTCCACGTCACCCACGCCGTCGAGAAATTCCTCGATGACCGTGAACGCGGCCGCCACACGCTCCCGGATCTGGGTGACGCTGCGCCTGCTCCCCTGCTGCTCCAGGTATTCCCTGGCCTTGATCTGCTCGGGTCGCAGCGTCATGGGCGAGCCCGGCGCTTCGCGGCCGCACGGAGGGCGCCCAGGCGTCCTTCCTCCGCATCGGAGAGGTCGGCGAAGCGTATGGCGGCGGCGATGGCATGGTGTCCGGCCTGCTCCGCGATCAGCCGGTGCATGGCCTGGCAGATTCGCCGGTAGGCGGGATGGCCCTGCGGCGCGGTCCGAAGCTCGATCATGTGCATGGCCTCGCGGGCGTTGACCTCCATGTAGAAGCGCACGCGGTAGGCCATGGCCGTCCCGTACGGAGTCACCTCGCCCTTGCCCGCCTCGTCGAGGGCCTTGCAGAGCGCGGCCGAGGCGTCCATGACGCGCGTCCACTCGTCCAGCGCGCCCGCCTCCTCGATCTCGGGCCCCACCACCCAGCCGTGACGGGTCGAGAGCGGCTGCCACTCGAGCGTGAGCAGACGGTGGCGCTGCAGGTCCCTGAAGGCGCCGTAGTCGCCGAGGATGTCGAATCGGTACGCGGTCCGCTCGAAGGCGCGGCCCGGCTTGTGGCGGCGATTCTCGCGCGCGCCGACATAGGCCTCGAGCACGCGCCGTCGCTCCTCCGGGCCGAGCTTGCGCGCCAGGGTCAGCAGCTGGTCGTCGGGCAGCTGGGAGACGGCGTACAGGCCGGCTGCGACGACCTTGACTTCCCCGTCCGGGTCAAAGTCCGTCAGCGTCACCTCGGCACGCGGCTCTGGTTCGACGCCGGCCAGGAGCCGCGCGGCGGCGGCGGCGGCCTCGGCACGGGTGTGGGCCAAGTATCGGCTCCAGACCTGGCCGCGGTCGGGCCGATCCACACGCGTGAGGAAGGCCGGGATGACCGCGCGGAGCTCCACGAGCATCCGGTCGGCGTAGTCTCGGACCTCCCCGAGCGGGTGAGCGCGCATCCTCAGCAGCAGCGCCTCGTAGCCTTGCCCCGTGCCGAAGATGCCGACATTGGAGCGCGTCGCCGCGGGCAGAAGCCCGCGCAGGCTGTCTAGCGCCTTGGCCCGCACGGTCGACCGCCAGACGGCGTCGCTCTCGCCGGCGGGCTTGGGCACGCGCGCGGCCCAGTAGTCCCGCATGGGATCGATCCAGCGGGCGTAGGTCTCGAAGGCTTGATCCAGGGTCTCGACGTACCGTGCGCGGAGCGGGTGGCCCTCGAGCTCGGCCGGCACGTGGTACTTCCAGCGCCCGCCAGGACGGCCCGTGTACGGGATATAGCGCGTCGACTGCTCGAGGTAGGCCATGAGCCGTCCCCACTCGAGCACCTTGGTCAGGACGTTGGACGCGTCCTCGCAGGCTAGGTGCACCGCGCCCAACTGCGCCACCGAGTCGTCCCCGTACTCCGAGAAGACCCGTTCGTAGAGCCGCTCGGCGCGGGCGGTGCCGATCGACGGCGCTGCCGCGCCCAGGCCCGGCCCTTCACCCACGAACTCGTCGAGGAAGAGGCGGCGGAGCGACTTGGGCGAGCGGGAATACCGAGCGAACAGAGCTCCCTTCACGACCTCGGGCAGGTTGACCAGCGCGAAGACCGGCCCATCGAGGTTGGTGAAGTAGGGCTCGAGCGCGGCCCGCTCCTCGGGGGTGAACGTCTCCACGGCCGTATCCTAGCACGCGCCGCCGTGACGACGGGGGCCGGGCAGGCGCTGGCGCGCCTCAGCGCGCGAGGTACGTATCGCCGCCGGTGAACATGTCCTCGCGCGGAGGCGCGAAGATGTCGATCACCTCCGTGTCCTCGGGGAAAAAAGCCTCGTGCGGCGTATTGCCGGGGATCACGCCGAGGTCGCCCGCGACGCACGTGCGCTTGTCGCCGCCCAGGCTGAACTCCATCTTCCCCGACAGCATCCAGAAGATCTGCTCGTGCGGGTGCTGATGCATGGCCGCGCGCGCGCCGGCCTTCATCTTCCAGAAGACCACCATCTCCTTCTCCCCGACGAGGATGCGGCGGCTGATCTTGTCGCCGATCTTCTCCTCCGGCAGGGACGTGAGCGCGGCGTAGCCCTTCATCGCAGGAATCGGCATGCGAATCGCCTCCTTGGGAATGTGGATGCCACGAGGCTAGCGACGGGCTGTGAGCAAGTCAAGCCGCCTTATGGGATAATCCCGCCATGCGCCCGGTGCGCCTGCTGCGACCCCTGGTCGTCGTGCCGCTCTTGCTCGGGTGCTCCACCACAGGTTTCGGTCGGGAGTTCCCCTCGCCCGGCGCGCGCATGATCGCGGTCGGCAAGACCGACAGGGCGTCTCTCCAGCACGTGTTCGGGGAACCCTACCAGGTGGGCATCGATAGCGGGGATGCGACGTGGCGGTGGTTCTTCGGCCGTCGCGCATCCGGCACCGAGCTCACCAAGGACCTGACCGTGCGATTCAACGCCGACGGCACCGTCAAGTCGTACTCGTTCACGTCGAACTTTCCGGACGATATGAACCGCCTCAAGTAGACAGGGAGCCCGCCATGCCCAACATCACCGTCCAGTGGTACGCCGGCCGCACCGACCAGCAGAAGCGCGAGATCGCGGCGGCCATCACCGAAGCCATGGTCACGATCGGCAAGACCACGCCCGACCAGGTGCACATCGTCTTCCAGGACGTCGAGAGGTCGAACTGGGGGGTCAACGGGAAGCTGGCGTCCGACAAGTGAGCCGGCTGAAGGTCGGCTTCATCCCCATCGAGGGCGGCCACTACTTCACGGAGTCCCTCGAGGAGGTCGTCCGGGGCGAGGATCTGGGGTTCGAGTCGGTGTGGATGGAGGAGCACCATTCCGTCGTCGACCACTACTGGCCCTCCCCCTTGCCGGTGCTCGCGGGCTTCGCCACGCGGACGTCGCGGGTCCTGCTCGGCACGGACATCCTGGTGGCGCCGTTCTACCACCCGGTGCGGCTGGCCGAGGACGCGGCGCTGCTCGACCTCATGTCCGGCGGCCGCTTCGTGCTGGGCGTGGCCATCGGCTACAAGCCGGACGAGTTCGCCCTCTACGGCGCGGAGCTGGACAAGCGCGGCGCACGCTTCGAGGAGCAGCTCGCCATCATCAGGGGCCTGTGGACCCAGGACAGGATCGCCTTCAAGGGCCGCTACTATCAGGTCGAGGGCACGCTCGAGCCCAAACCCCTCGCGACGCCGCACCCGCCCATCTGGATCGGGGGCTGGGGCGACATCACGCTCAAGCGGGCGGCCACACTGGCCGACAACTGGATCCCGGGACCCACCGCCGACCTGCCGCGCCTGCTCAACGGCAAGGAGCAGTTCCTCGCCAACCGCGCGGCGGCCGGGCGCACGGCGCCGATCACGGAGTGGCCGCTCACCCGCGACGTCATCATCGCCGACACGGACCGCGAGGCGCGGGAGCTGGCCGAGCGGCACATCATGGTCTCGTACCGCAAGGAATATGCCGGCGGCTGGAAGCACCCTTTCATCGACGCTTCCATCGCCACGGACCTCGACGGCCTCAAGAAGGACCGCTTCCTGATCGGCGGCCCTGACCAGGTGCGCACGGCGCTCGAGCCGTTCGTGAAGGATTACGGCCTGACGCATCTCATCTGCCGGCTCTTCTTCCCCGGCATGCCGCACCGGCACATCATGCGCGAGCTCGAGCTCATAGCCAGAGAGGTCATGCCAGCATTCCAGTAAGGCTTTCGCTCAAGTCCGCATCCTTCCACGTCCGGAACCTCGAGACGAGGCTGCCCTTCCGGTACGGCATCGTCACGCTCACGCGCTTCCCCCTGCTGCACGTGTCCGTCGAGGTCGAGGCGGCCGACGGCCGGCGGGCCCGCGGCTACGCGGCCGACAACCTCCAGCCGAAGTGGTTCGACAAGGACCCGACGCGGAGCTTCCGCCAGAACGTCAAGGACGAGCTCGTCGCCATCCGGGTCGCGCACCAGGCCTATCTCGAATCCGCCAAGGTGCCGCGCTCGGTCTTCCAGATCTGGCTCGACGCCTTCGCGGAGTGCCGGCGGCAGGGTCCTGAGCGGAAGCTCAATGCGCTGACGGTCTCCTTCGGCTCCTCGTTCTTCGAGCGCGCCCTGGCCGACGCTGCCGCCCGCCTCGCGGGCTCGGACGCCGTCGCCCTCCTGAGCCACGACCTCCTCGAGATCCGTCCCGGCGCCGTCCACCGGGAGCTCGAGCAGGAAGACCTCGTGCGCTGGACGCGCGAGACGCCGCCGTCCACGCTGGCCGTGCGCCACACCGTGGGTCTGCTCGACCCCATCACGTCCGCCGACGTGGAGGAGGACGGCTGGATCGGCGACGGCCTGCCGCAGACGCTCGAGGAGTGCATCACGACCTACGGGCTCCGGTACTTCAAGGTCAAGGTCAACGGACGTCTCGACGAAGACGTGGCCCGGCTCGTCGCGATCGCCACCACGCTCGACCGGCTGATCACCGGGCCGTACGTCGTCACGCTGGACGGCAACGAGCAGTACAAGGCGCTCGGCGACGTCGCGCGGCTGCTCGAGGCCATGGGGAGGACGGGGCCGCTCGGGCGCTTTCGCAAGGCCATCGCCTTCGTCGAGCAGCCGCTCGCCCGCGCAATCGCCCTCGACCCGGCAGCGACCGACGGGCTGGCCAAGCTCGGCGTCCCGTTCATCATCGACGAGAGCGACGCCGAGCTCGACTCCTTCAAGGCGGCCGTCAAGCTCGGCTATCGGGGCGTCAGCACCAAGAACTGCAAGGGCATCTTCAAGTCGTTCCTGAACCGCTCGCTGATCGAGCGCCTGAACCGCCGGCGCAAGCCCGAGACCGCCCTCTTCATGAGCGCCGAGGACCTCACGACCCTGCCGGTGATCCCGCTCCAGCAGGACCTGGGCACCGCGCGCGCGCTCGGCATCACCCACGTCGAGCGGAACGGCCACCACTACGTCAAGGGCCTCGCGCACTGCTCGCGCCGTGAGCGCCTCCAGGCCACGCGCCTGCACCGCGACCTCTACAGGGGCGGCGAAGCTGAGGCGCGGCTGCGCATCGAGGGCGGCATCCTGCGCGTGGGGTCGCTCGCCACGCCCGGCTATGGGGGCGTGTGCGAGCCCGACATCCAGTCCATGATGCCGCTCGAGCAGTGGAGCTTCGACTCGCTGGAGGCGGATTCCTGATCGCGTATCAGCTCAAGCGATCCTTCGCGTGGAACGCAGCCCATCCCCCCAAGCTGCCCGCGCGCCCACGCCGCCTCCCGGCCGCGACCCTCCGCTTGTTCGACCGCAGCATCGAGTCCCCCGTGGGGATCGCGGCGGGGCCCCTGCCCAACTCCAAGTGGATGGCTGCCTATGCGCGCCTGGGCTACGGCCTCCTCACGTACAAGACGGTGCGGACCAGGGCCCGGACCGCCTTTCCGGCGCCCAACCTCGCGTTCTGCCGGCTGGGCGACCCGACGATCATCGAGCCTCCGCCGCGCCACCTCGAGCCGGCCGCCGTCACCTGGGTCGTCTCCTTCGGCCTGCCGTCGGCCGAGCCGGAGGCCTGGCGGGCGGACGTCAAGCGCGCGCGCGCCAGGCTCGGCCGCACTCAGCTCCTGATCGTGAGCGTGGCGGGCACGCCCGCGGCCGATGGCGACGGCGATCAGCTCGCTGGGGACTACGCCCTGTGCGCGCGCTGGGCGGCCGAGGCCGGGGCGGACGTCGTCGAGCTTCACCTCTCGTGCCCCAGTACGAGCGCCGAACGGGCGCAGATGATCTTCGAGGACATGGCGCTCTCCGCGCACATCGTCGAACGGGTGCGCCGGGCCGTGGGGCTCAAGCCGGTCATCGCGAAGCTCGGCGCCTCACGAAGCCCCCGCGCGCTCCACGACCTGGCGACCGCCACCGCACGCTGGCTCGACGGGTTCACGCTCGTCAACGGGCTCCAGCGCCGGGTCGTCAAGGCCGACGGCACACCGGCGTTGCCGGGAGCGGGACGCGAGCTGGCGGGGGTGTCCGGGGCCGAGGTCTGGGACCACTGCCGGGTGCAGGTGCAGGAGCTCTGCGCGTGGCGCAGGGCCGGCGCCTGGGACCGCGTCATCCTCGGCGTCGGCGGGATCACCACGCCCGATCGCGTGCGTGCCACGCTCGACGCCGGAGCGACCGCGGCGCTCGTGGCAACCGCGGCGCTGGTGGACCCGCTGCTGGCCGCGCGCTTTCGCGGCGCCCGCGCGGCATCCTGACGCCGCCCGGCGGCTCGCTACCGGCCGTTCTGCGAAGGCGGGCTCTCAGCCTTGAAGGAGTCCTTTTCCTCGAGCGGAATCCCGAACGAGGCGAGCTCACTCTTCTTCTTCGCGCCGATGCGCTCATAGGCGCGGCGGAGGATGTCCTCCTGGCTGGGCGGCCTGAAGGATCTGTCGGCCTCCTTGACCCGCTGCACGCACCTGCCGAGAAGCTCCGTCAGACCCCCGAGGCTGCCGGCGCTCCCGTTGCCCTTGGCCGCATCCCAGGCGCTGAGCCTGGCTGCTGCAGCTCCCGTCTTGCGGATCTGGCGCGTAGAGTCCTGGAGGCCGATCAGGCTCCCGACGATCTCAAGCGCCTGGTCCAGCCAGGTGTCGAAGTCCGCCCTCGTGCTGGGGCAGCTCTTCGCGGAGAACTTCTCGGCCGCCGTCTTGAGCTCCTTGAGCCGCTCGGTGGCCATCTCGACCTTCTTGTCGGCCTCCCATTTCCATGGGTCGTCGCGGATCTCCTGGGCGGCGATCGGGGCGGCGCTCCACATCAGGAGGAGGCCGAGGATCGGCGTCGGGAGAACCTGCGCGACGACGAACGTCACGACGGACCAGCGGGGCATGGAACGACGAAGCACGGAGCAGCTCTCCTGTTATGGTGCGAGGATCGTGGCGAACACGGCGCCGCCGGGACGTGAATCTACGCTACGGGCGCGCCGGAGCGATGTCAAGGCGTGAGGGCGCCTGTGCTAGGCTTCCTCCATGCGCTGGCTCATCGTCCTGCCCTTCGACCGCCCCGAGCACATGGGGGTCGACTTCCGGGACGAACTCGTGGCGATGGGCCACGAGGTGCGCACCTTCGCCTATCGCCGCGCGAATCCACTCTACAAGAACCGGGGCACCAAGGCGGCCTATCAGCTCTGGATCCTCCGACGCCTCGAACGACTGTGCCTCGAGTGGAAACCCTCGCTGGTCCTGGTCGTCAAGGGTGGACCCATCACGCCGGGGCTCATCCGGCGGGTCAAGCAGCGCCGCGACGTGCTCTTCCTCAATTTCTTCCCGGACAACCCGCTCTGGATGATGCCCTTCGACGGCATCGAGGCCTACGACGTCTTCTTCACCAAGGAGCGCTACGCGATGCGCGCGCTCGAGGCGGTGGGGCTCCGCAACCTGCACTACCTGCCCATGTACTGCGTACCGGGCATGCACCATCCCGTGGCGCTCACCCGGGAAGAGCAGCTCCGGTTCGCCAGGCCCATCAGCTTCGTGGGCAGCCGGTACCCGTACCGCGAGCGCCTCATCAAGGAGCTCCTGACCTTTCCCATCAAGCTCTGGGGCGGCGGCTGGCAGCGCTCGGAATCGCCGGCGATCCGGGCGCTCGCGGGGGACGGCCCCGTCTGGGGGCGCGCCAAGCTCGCCATCTACTCGGGCTCCACGCTCTCGCTCAACCACCACCACCCCATGAACGACATCGTCGGCGTGAACACGCGCGCCTTCGAGCTGGCTGCCGCCGGCGCCTGTCAGATAGTGGACCTCAAGGGCGAGCTGTCGGCTCTCTTCGCGCCCGGGGAAGAGGTCGTCGCCTACCGCGACCTCGATGAGCTCAAGCAGCAACTCGGCTACTACCTGGCCCACACCGACGAGGCGCGCGCCATCGGGGAGAACGGCATGAAGCGGGCGCTCAAGGAGCACACGCTCCGCCACCGCCTCGAGGAGATGCTCGCCGTCGTCGAGCAGCGCTTCGGGAAGCGATCGTGATGGAGTCGCTCGCGACGGAGCTTCGCTGTATCGAGTGCGGAGCGGCCACCAAGCTCGGGTATACCCTCCAGTGCGGGACGTGCGGCGGCCTCCTGGAGCTCCGGTACGACGAAGAGGCGCTGCGTCGCGCCGGTCCCGATGTCTTCTCCGGATCCGGGCTCTGGCGCTACGCGCCCATGCTTCCCATCGCCGACGCGGCGCACCGCGTCTCCCTCGGCGAGGGGCAGACTCCCCTGCTCGATTGCCCACGGCTCGCCCGTCGCCTGGGCGTCAAGCGGCTCCTCGTGAAGTTCGAGGGCGCAAATCCGACGGGCACCGTCAAGGACCGCACGTCAGCGACTGCGGTGGGCGCCGCCCTCCAGTTCGGCTTCGGCGTCACCTCCGTCGTCAGCTCTGGCAATGCGGGCTCCTCCATCGCCGCGTATTCGGCGCGGGCGGGGCTCCGCTCGCTGATCTTCTGCTACGAGAAGGCCTCGGCGCCCAAGATGCTCCACATGGCGGCCATCGCCACGGACCTCGTCATCTATCAGGGCGTCTATGACGACCTCATCGCTCTCTGGGATCGGCTCGCCGAGGAGCGCCTCTTCTTCGACTGCGGCGCCTCGCGCAATCCCTACAAACACGAGGGCAAGAAGACCATCGCCTACGAGATCGCCGAGCAGCTGGGCTGGCGCGCGCCCGACCTCGTGGTGGCGCCCGTGGCCGTGGGCGAGACCTTCATCGCCGCGGCGCGCGGCTTCGCCGAGATGGAGCGCGTGGGCCTCATCGCCAGGCGGCCGCTCATGGCGGCGGCCCAAGCGGCACGGGCCAACGCCGTCACGCGGGCCTGGCGCGACAGGGCGCCGCTGGTGCCGCTCAAGATCGGTTACACGGTCGCCGAGGGGCTCGCCGCCGGCAATCCCGGGCGAAAGGGCGACTGGGTGCTGAAGATCCTCCGCGAGGCGGGCGGCGTGGCGGGGCAGGCCGAGGACGAGGAGATCCTGGCCACGCAGCAGCTGCTCGCCCGCACCGAAGGCATCTGGGCAGGCCCGACGGGCGTGGCCGCGCTGGCCGTGCTCGTTCGCCTCTTGGCCGACAAGCAGGTCGACCCGGCGTCCACCATCTGCGTCATCCTCAGCGAGACTGGGCTCAAGACCGAGGCCGAGCCGCCCATCCGTCAGGGCATCGCGTTGGACGCGGCATCGCTGCGGGCGCTGGTGCAGGAGAGGCTGAAGCCGGCCTAATCGTCCGCGCGGATCATGCCGAGGCGGCGAGCGGTCAGCTTCGCCATGCGTGGGTCGCGCTCCATGCCTATCCATTCACGGCCCAGACCCAGCGCCACGCGCCCGACGGTCCCGGCTCCACAGAACGGGTCGAGCACGGGGCCGCGCTTGCGGCTCGCCAGGATGAGGGCGCGCAGTACCGGATCGGGCGTGGCGTCCCAGAGGCTCTCGGGATGTGTTCTCGGGAGCGGCAGCATCCAGCACAGCGTGGCGCTGGTCGGCCGGACGCGGCGCCCCGCCTTGCGGAAGCGCAGGAGGTAATTGATGCGGTTGTCCCAGCGCTCGCGCGAGCGCGTCTCCGCCCATATGCCCTTGGACTGGAGCCGCCACCCCGAGCACCTGAGCCGCGACGTGATGAGCGCGTCGAAGCCCACCCACTCGCGGCCATCGTGGCGGTCGCCAAGGACGAGCCAGAGATCCCCGTCCGGGGCCAGCACACGCCGCCACTCCCGTCCGAACCCGACGGCGAGCCGCCGCGCGTAGCGCTCGGCCGCTCGACGCCCGCTGTCGCTGACCCAGTAGGGAGGCGACGTCAGGATGAGGCCGACGCTACCCGTCGGGACATGCCCCAGGTCGCGGCTGTCGCCCTGGTAGAGCCGCGCCCGGCCGTCCCGACGCGCCCAGGTGATCATCGCCACGCTTCGGGGCTGCCCGCGAGCAGTCCGGCCGGTGGTGTCACGATGTGTACGGCACGAGCTCCCGCGCGACCTCGACCTCGCCCGAGAAATGCCGTCGCGCCTCGTCGGCCAGCGCGTCGAGCTCGCCGTGGTGCTCGGGATCGACGTGAACCAGGATGAGGCGCTTGACGCCGGCGCGGGCCGCGACGCCACCGGCCTCGGCCGCCGTGGAGTGGACGCCGAAGCGCTCGATCCGCCGCTCGGAGAACGTCGCCTCGTGGATCAAGGTGTGGGCGCCGCGCGCCAGGGCCTCGACCGCCGCGCAGGGCTCGGTGTCGGAGGAGTAGACGACCGCGGCGCCGGGTCTGGCCGGCTCGAAGCGCACGGCGATGTTCGGCATGCTCCCGTGGGCATTCGGCGAGGTCGTGATCGAGAGTTCGCCCGACGAGCCGAGCGCGAAGGCCTCGCGCGGCGGCACGGGCTCCCAGAGGACGGGAAAGATCCCGGGGCGCTCGAGCAGGCCGAAGAGGCCCAGCAGCGACCGGAGGGTGGATTCGTGCTCTTCGCGACAGGCGATCCGGAGCGGCGCCGTCCGACCGGTCAGGAGAAGCGTCTGCGCCAGCGACGGCAGACCGTACGCGTGGTCCGGATGGATGTGGGTGATGATGAGGCGGCCGAGAGAGAGCGGTTCGACGCCCGCCAGCATGAGCTTCTGCGCCGGGCTGCCGCCACAGTCCACGAGCACGGGTGGGCCGCCGTCCTCGAACACGATCGAGGTCGAGTCGCGCTCACGCCCCGGCACGGCGCCCGAGGTGCCGAGGAAGACGAAGCGCACGGGAAGATCAGGCGGAGGCGCGGGCGCGCCGGCACAGGAGCGGGACGCCGACCAGCGCCAGCCCGACGCCGACGAGGCTCGCCAGCTGGGCCACGCGGAGCGGTCCCAGCATCAGGGCATCTGTCCGCAAGCCTTCGGTCACGAAGCGGCCGACCGAGTACAGGCCCAGATAGGTCAGGAACAGCGCCCCGGGTGCTCGCTCGAGGCGTCGACGGAACACGGTCACGAGCAGGAGGAACACGAGCACGTCCCAGACCGACTCGTAGAGGAAGGTCGGGTGGAAGAACTCGTTCTGCGCATACTGCAGCGGTCGGTGCGGCGGCGAGATGTAGAGCTTCCAGGGCAGGTCCGTCGGCGTGCCGAAGGCCTCCTCGTTGAAGAAGTTGCCCCAGCGGCCGATGGCCTGGCCCAGGGCCAGGCTCGGCGCCGCGATGTCCATGTAGGTGATGGCGGGCAGGCCCTTCCAGTAGGCAAAACCGCCGCCGACGAGAAGGCCGCCCAGGACGCCTCCGTGGATGGCGAGCCCGCCCTCCCACACGGCCAGGATCTTTGCCGGGAAGCGCGTGTAGTAGTCGAGGTTGAAGGCGACGTAATAGAGGCGCGCGCCGACGAGCCCGCCGATGATCGCCAGCTCCGACGCCTTGAGCAGGTTATCGGGGTCGAGCCCGCGGCGTGCGGCCTCGCGGTAGGCCAGCCAGAGCCCTAGCGCCATGGCACTCGCCATCAGGATGCCGTACCAGCGGACGGTCAGAGGACCGAACTGGAGAGCTATGGCGCCGGGGGAGTGGAACATACGGCTCCCCTTATACGGCCGAGGTCATACGCTGTCAAATAAATCGCGGATTTGTCGGCAATTTCGTTGACACTCTTCGAGAGGCTCCGGTATCATCAAGCGTGCGGCTGCGCCTCACTTAACGACCATAAGAAGGAGTCCCGATTGCCAGGAACTGCGGCCCTGTCCACCGGCAACATCCTCGATCCCATTCTCTCGGCCGGCCCTCTCGCGCGCTTCGTCCTGGGCCTACTCCTCTTCTTCTCCGTGATCTGCTGGGCGCTGATCGTCGAGAAGTTCTGGGAGTTCCGCGCGATCAAGCGTGAATCCCGGGCCTTCACCAAGGCTTTCCGCGAGGGCCGGCGCTTTTCGCTGATCTACAGCGCGGCGAAGCGCTTCCGCTGGAGCCCGATGGCCCAGCTCTATTCGGCGGCCGGCCACGAGCTGGCGACCGTGTACGGCGGGGTCGAGGCGGTGGACGCCGTCCTCGACGAGGGCGAGGGCCTGCCCCGGGAGGCGCTCGACGCCGTGCACCGCACCATGCGGCGCGCGGCGGACGCCGAGATGGCACGGATGGAGCGCTACCTGCCCTTCCTGGCGACGACGGCGAGCGCCGCGCCCTTCATCGGCCTCTTCGGCACGGTCGTCGGCATCATGAATTCCTTCCACAGCATCGGCCAGCAGGGCTCGGCCAACCTCGCCGTCGTGGCCCCCGGCATCTCCGAGGCCCTCATCGCGACCGCGGCGGGGCTCGGCGCCGCGATCCCGGCGGTCATGGCCTACAACTTCTTCGTAAACCGGGCCAGGCGCTGGGCGACGGAGATGGACGGCTTCAGCCTGGAGCTCCTCAACGTCTTCGCTCGACCCGCACCTCCGAAGGCGGTCACCCGCTAGCGATGGCGTTCAATCTCGACACGGGCGAGGGCGGCCGGCGGCGCGGCGGCGGGACACTGGCGGAGATCAACATCATCCCGCTGGTGGACGTCGTCCTCGTCCTGCTGCTGATCTTCATGCTGACGGCACCGCTCATGTACCGCGGCATCGACGTCAACCTGCCCAAGACGGCTGGCAAGCCCACCGTCACGGAAGAACGCATGGAGCTGACGCTCACGAAGGAGCAGCAGGTCTATCTCAATGGCAAGCCGCTACCGGCGTCCTCCCTCGAGCAGGCGCTACGCGACGCCTTCAAGAACCGCACCGACAGGACGCTCTATCTCAAGGCGGACCAGGCACTCCAGTACGGCTTCGTGATCGAGACCATGGACAAGGTCCGCCGCTCCGGCATCGAGAAGCTCGGCATGGTCACCGAGCCCGCCCCGAGGTCGTGAGCGCGGTGAGCGTGGCCTTGCCGATGGGATCTCCCTTCGGAAGCGCCCGCGGGCGGAGGGCGCCGGCCCCCGATGGGCCGCCCCTGCCCGCGGCGGCCATCCTGGTATCGCTCGCGGCCCACGCGATGATCGTCGCCGTCCTCGTGGCCCTGTCCGTCTGGGGTCCGTCGTGGCCGCGCTCCCGGGTGCAGGTGGTCAATCTTGTCCCTGCCATCGCCGCAGTCGGTGACCCAGCCGGCCGCGCTTCGGCTCAGCTGCCGACGCGTACGCTCAAGCCGCCCACGGCCGTCGCGCCCAGCCCGGAGCCGGAACCCGAGCCCCGCCAGCGCGAGGCGGCCAGGCCTGCGGAGCCCGCTCTGCCTCCTCGGGCGGTCCACAGAAGCGGGGAGAAGGAGATGCCCCAGGCACCCGCTGAGCGGCGCGCGCGCGCCGTGGGCGAATCGACCTCGCGGCCCCAGCAGGCCACGGCGCTCGGCCAGGCAACCGGCTCCGCGAGCGGCGCAGGCTCGCTCACGCTCGACGTCACCGATTTCCCGCATGCCTGGTACCTGCGCCAGGTGCTCGCGAAGGTCCAGGAGCGCTGGCAAAGCCAGAACCGCGCGAGCGAGCCCGACCAGAAGCCGCTCATCTGGGTCGAGATCAACCGCGACGGCTCGATCGCGACGCCGCGCATCGAGCGGAGCTCAGGAAACACCTTCTACGACCAGGCGGCCTTGCGCGCCATCGTCGAGGCGAGTCCCTTCCCACAGCTGCCCGCCGACTGGACCAAGTCGTCGCTCAGAGTCCTGTTCAACTTCGAGCTGAGGCGCGGCTGATGCGGCTCGGGCCCTCGCACTCACTGCCGGCGCTCGCGTGCCTCATGGTGGCGCTGACGCTGGCGGCCGCCCTCATGGGCCCGCCGGCGGCCCGCTCGCAGAACGCCGACGTGCTGCTCAACGTCATCGCCGGGGGGGCCAAGAAGCTCAATATCACCATCCCGGACTTCACGCTCGGCAGCGGGGCCGACGCGCAGAACCTGTCGAAGCGGCTGCCGGAAGTGGCCGGCGGCGACCTCGCCTTCTCGGGGCTCTTCAGCGTGGTCTCGGGATTGCCCGCGTTGCCCCCGACGCTCGAGGAGAGCAGGCCCAGGCTCCAGACGTTCGCGGCCGCGGGAGCGCACGCCGCGCTGCACGGCTTCCTCTCCGTCCGGGCAGACCGGCTCGAGGGCGAGTTCCGGCTCTACGACCTCACCTCGCCCGAGTTCCGCCTCATCGGGGCGAAGAAGTTCCAGGTCCACCCGTCCGAGCCGCGCCGGCTCGCCCACAAGATCGCCGACGAGGTGGTGCTGCTGGTCACCGGCGAGGCGGGCATCGCCGACACCAAGCTCGCCTACGTGAGCACGCGGTCGGGCGTCAAGGAACTCTGGGTGATGGACTACGACGGCCAGGGCGCCACGGCCATCACCGCCAACCGGTCGATCAACATGTCGCCGAACTGGAGCCCGGACACGCGATCGTTGGTTTTCACGTCATACATGGACGGCTATCCCTTCCTCTACCGGATCTTCCCGTTCGAGCGGCGCCCGGTCCAACGTCTGGCCGGCTATGCCGGCATCAACTCGTCCCCCTCCTGGAGCCCCGATGGCCGGGCGGTGGCCATGACGCTGTCCAAGGACGGCAACCCGGAGATCTACCTGCTCAATGTCCAGACTGGGTCCTTCCGCCGGCTCACGACCAATGCGGCCATCGACACGGAGCCGACCTGGTCGCCCACAGGACGGGAGATCGCCTTCGTCTCCGACCGGGGCGGCGGCGCGGCGCAGATCTACGTGATGGACAGCGAGGGCACAAACGTTCGGCGCCTGACCTCGAGTGGCTTCAATACCCAGCCGCGGTGGTCGCCCAAGGGCGACACGATCGTCTTCACCTCACGCCAGGGCAACCACGACATCTGGGGCGTCAGCCCCGACGGCTCGAATCTGCGGCGCCTGACCGCCGGGCTCGGCGACAACGAGAGTGCCACGTGGGCGCCGAACGGCAGGCACCTGGCATTCCAGTCCAGCCGTCTGGGGGGGACGCAGATCTTCACCATGCTGGCCAATGGCTCCGAGCAGCAAACTCTCACCGGGGGACCCGGGCAGTCGTCAAGTCCCGCTTGGTCGCCCCGACTTCCGTGATAGGATTGAACCGTTTTGCGTGAGGGAGTTCACAAAAGCTTGCCAAGGAGGATGTGACGCTATGGTGCAACGACGGGGTCACGCGTTTCTGGTGGTGCCTGTGCTCGCTCTCACCCTTTTCCTCGTGGGGTGCCCGAAGCGGCCCGCCACTACGGGCGCTGTAGCCCCGGCTCCCGCGGCGATGCAGCCGGCGATGGCTGCTCCCGTGACGCCAGCTCCCGCGCCGGCCCCGGCTCCAGCGCCAGCCACCCCGCAGCCCGCGGCTCCCATGGTGAAGCCGTCTGAGTTCGCGCTCAACTCGAATCTCAGGACCATCTACTTCAACTTCGACAAGTACGACATCCGCCCGGACGACGCGAAGATGCTGGACGGCAACGCGGCCTGGCTGAAGACGAACGCGGACAATCTCCTGCTGATCGAAGGGCACTGCGACGAGCGCGGCACCAACGAGTACAACCTGGCCCTGGGCGAGAAGCGCGCCAAGGCGGCCATGAACTACCTCGTGGCGCAGGGCGTCCAGGCCAGCCGCATCACGATCATCTCCTACGGCAAGGAGCGCCCCACCTGCACGGAGAAGACCGAAGCCTGCTGGGCCAAGAACCGGCGCGACATGTTCCTGACGAAGGCCAAGTAGCGACACGAGTTCCACGATGGCCCGACGCATGACCCCAGCGGGGAGCCTGAAGCTCCCCGCTGTTGTTTTGGGGGCGCTGCTGGCCACCGGCTGCGCGGGCGTCAGCGAGGAGGCCGTGCAGCAGGACGTGGCGCAGCTTCGTCAAGAGCTCAACGCGGTCACCCTCGCCGTGCACCGCAGTCGCGGCGAGACCGAGACCGTGCTGGGCCAGCTCGATCGGCGCACCCGCGAGCAGGCAGCGGAGAACACCAAGCAGCTCCAGACGCTCGGATCTCGGCTCGACAGCCTCACAGCAGAGCTCAACAAGCTCTCGGCGCGCCTGGAGGAGCTCGCGCAGCGGGTGGACAACCTCTCTCGTCCCGGCGGCGGGAGCACGCCGCAGCCCAGGTCCAACCTCTCGCCGCCCGCCCCGGGCGGCGCAGGCCGCGCGATCGGCGGACCTGGCGCCGAGGACAGCTACAAGGCGGCTTATCTCGACTTTAGCAAGGGCAATTACCCGCTCGCCATCGCCGGCTTCCGCGAGTTCCTGCGTCGCTTCCCCGATTCCCCGCAGGCCGAGAGCGCCCAGTACTGGATCGGCGAGTCCTACGCAGCGATGTCCCGGGCGGCCGGCGTGCAGGGGGACAAGGCGAAGGATGCGCTGGAAGAGGCCGTGAAGGAGTACCGCAAGGTTTTCGTGAATTACCCGCGTGGCGCGCAGGCACCGACGGCACTCTACAAGGAGGCGCTGGCGCTCCAGGAGCTCAAGCGGGTGAAGCTGGCGCAGGCGCGGCTGCAGTACCTCGTGGACAATTTCCCTCAGTCCGAAGAGGCGCCCCTGGCCCGCGAGCGCCTGAAGACCCTAGGCGAGTAGTAGTCTCAGGGCGCGTCGCCGTCCGGGTCGTAGCCCTGATTGGACGGGAAGACCCAGATGACCGTGACGCCCTCCTTGCGGCTCGAGTAGACCATCACGCTCCGGTCATCATCGTGCGTGAACACATCTTGCACAGTCACCGAGGAGGCGAACGCGGCGTCGTCTGCCGGCCACAAGGAAAAGCCCGCGACCAAGACCGCCAGGAGCGCGCTGCCGAAGGCCAGCCGTGGATGTCCCCACACCGGCTTCCACAGTGGCAGCCACCAGGATTCCCGTATTGGCTTGGACTCTTCACGTGCGAGCCGAGCCTGGACTGCCGGCCAGAAACCTGACCAGTCGGGTCCGGCAGGGACCGGCATGGCCTGGCGCACGAAGGCCTTGAGGCGCACGGTCTTGTCAAAGACCGCCTGGCACTCGGCGCACCACCCCAAGTGGGCCGCTACCGAGCGTGCGGCCCACCCCTCGAGCGCGCCGTCCGCGAGCCTCTCTACCCTGGGGCGGACCCAGAAACACCCAAACCTCAACATGTTCGGCAGTATACCTCTCTGGTTAGGACGTGCGCCGGCCTTGCATATTCCCTCACCCCGCACCAAGCTCGTGACGTGGAAAGCCCCGTCCACGTAGAAGTTCCAGGAGGCCCCGTGCTGGAGGGCCGCCTGGCCATCGGTGAGGTCTCCAAGGGGGGCCTCGTACTCTGCCATCCACATCCCCTCTATGGCGGCGACATGGACAATCCAGTGGTCCTTCGGGCGACGGAGGTTGCCCAGGCCCTGGGCGTCGCTACGCTCCGCTTCAACTTCAGGAGTGTCGGCGCCTCGGGCGGAGTACATGACCACGGCACCGGCGAGCAGGAGGACTGCCGGGCCGCGCTCGCGGCGCTGCGGATCCGCCTGGACGCGACCAGCCCCGTGGGCCTCCTTGGCTACTCGTTCGGCGCCTGGGTGGCAGCCCGCGCGGCCGCGGCCGGCGCCGCCCTGTCAGGGCTCTGCCTCGTGGCTCCGCCCATCGCGCTGTACGGCTTCGACGGCCTGGCGCTGGGCGGGGGCGCGCTGCTGCTGGTGGCCGGCAGCCGCGATCCTTACTGCCCTGCCGGCGAACTCCGCCGGCTCGCGGAGCGGCTTGGGACAGAGGCGCGGATCATCGAGGGCGCCGAGCATTTCTTCTTCGGGAAGCTCTTCCCGCTGGGAGAAGCCGTCGAGGGCTGGATCAGGAGGTGGACCGCCGGCGGAGCGTGATCAGGCGCGATCGCGCGGGAGGCTCGCCGGCGTGGCCGTGCCGGCTGACACGATGATGCGGATGCCCTCTTCGACCGTGAGCCCCGTGTTGATCGTGTCGTCCCGCTGCAGGATGATGACGTCGCCCAGGTAGAGGTTGTTGGTCGGCACGAACACCGTGACCATGTCTCGCTTGCCGTCAGGAGTCTCGACGACCACCTCCGACGTGACGAAGCCGAAGACGAACTCGCCCTTGCGCGGATGCTCCGCGAGGACGACGGCCTTGAAGGCATGGCGCTTCTCAGGGGAGAAGGCCTCGATCAGCTGCTTGATGGATGGATAGATGCTGCGGAAGATGGGCACGCGGATGAAGAGGCGCTCGACGCGGACCAGAATCCGCCGGCCCACGACATTCGTGGCGACGGTGCCCATGAAAAGAATGAGGAGCACGGCCGTGAGGAAGCCCAGGCCCGGGATGCGCGAGCCGAAGACGCGCTCGTATCCCGGAGAGAAAAACTTGTCGATGGTGTCCCAGAACACGTAGAGGAGCCACGCGCTCGCGATGGCGGGAACCGTGACGAAGAAACCGGTGATGAAGCGGACCTTGATCCAGTTGCGAAACGTGCCGGACATGGTTGAGTCATGACATCACAAGGGGTAGGGCAAGTCAATAAAACGACCCGCACAGTCGTTCTCGTGACGGGCGGCGCAGTCCGTCTCGGGCGCGTCATCGCGCTCGACGACGGCCGGCCACGTCCTCTACGTGGATGGCAGTGCGACAGCCGTGTGAGGTTGCGGAGTCCTACCCTCTGCCCATGACCCGCAGGAAGTCCGTCATGGTCGGGAAGCGCATCATCGGGTTATGGCGCTTCTCGTCGCCGATGGTCGTGACCGTGCCGCCGTAGTTATGGCCGGGGAAGACCACGGTGTCGTCGGGCAGGGCGCCGAGCCGCCGGGTCAGCGAGGTGTACATCTCCTTGGGGTCGCTGCCGGGAAGGTCGGTGCGGCCGCAGGAGCGGATGAACAGCGTGTCGCCGGAGATCAGGCGGCCGTCCACCAGGAAGCACTGCGAGCCCGGAGTGTGGCCGGGGGTGTGGACGAAGGTGATCCTCATGCGGCCCACGTCCAGGCTCTCCCCGCCCTCGACCTTGACGAGATCCGAGCCGAAGCCCTTGAGGAAGTCTCGCTCCGCCTTGTGGACATAGATCTTGGCCGGCGCCTTGCCCAGCAGATCCTCGATGCCGGGAATATCATGGCCGAAGAGATGTCCGCCCACGTGGTCCTGGTGCGTGTGGGTGACCAGCGCGGAGGTCAGGCGCATTCCGTCGGCGGCTACCTGGTCGAGGATGGCATCGATCTCCCAGGCCGGATCCACCACCACGCACTCCCGCGTCTCCGGATCTCCGATCAGGTAGACGAACTTCTGCATGGGGCCGAGCTCCATCTGCCTCAGGTAGATGGTGTCGGAGGGCGCGGGCATGGATTGGCCTCCAGGTCAGCCGGGTATCTCGGTCGGCGCCTTGCGGATCTCGTCGAGCGTCTTGGTGTCCACGATGTAGACGGCCGGTGACGACTTGCTCTGGACATAGGCTACCTTGTCCTCGGTGCGCCCTATGGCGAGCTTGGCCATCTCGCTCCCGTCGCCCTTGAGCACGGTCACCTCGACCTCGGGCTTGTCGAGCCCGAACTTCGCGGCCTGCGAGGCATCCGGCGCCGCGATGTCCTTCCACCGGAGCGCGCGCAGGGCGAGGAGCAGGCCCGTGACCTTGAAGTCCTTCGTCGCACCCTTGGCGGGCTCGAGAACCCGCCAGTCGTCCTCGCCCCGCCGCTCGAGCAGGAGCCGCTTGTCGCCGGCCGCGACCCGCACCCGCTTGACCTCCTTCATGTCGAAGGAGTCGATGACGGTCTTGTCGCGCAGGTCGGTCGGCGTCTTCTCGAGGTCGGTGACGGCTTTTGCCTCGACCATCACGACCGGGCCCTGCCCCGCCGTCGCGGCCACGCCCGCCCCCTCGCCGCCGGTCTTGAGCTCCTTTGATGCCCCGAGCAGGAAGGTGCGGGGCTCCTTGGCTCCCTCCTCCCAGATCCTGACGGTGACCGCGGGCTTGGAAAGGTATCGGGCGATGCCGGCAGCCGACTCGTCGAGGAAGCCCGCCGCCCGCAGGTCGCGCAGCCGCCAGAGCAGGCCATTGACGGCACCGGTGTCGGCCTTCATGGCCTCGGGCGCCGTGATCTTCCAGCTGATGCCGTCCCGCTCGAGGGTCACCGTCCCCTTGGCGCTCTCGAGCACGACTCGGCTGACCTTGTCGTAGGCGTAGATGAAGACGACCTTGTCGCGGGCTGCGGCAACCGTCCTGGGGAGCTTGTCCCAGATCTCCTCGCCGGTCACCAGCACTTCCGGCTCGCCCTCCCGCTGGACATACACGGTTTTCTTGCCGGCGTCCACCCTGCCCATGAGCAGGGTCTTCGAGCTGCGCTCCTTGTCCCGCCCCAGCCAGACGGTCACCCGCGAGGGCTTGTCGAGACCGTAGGCGGCCAGTGACTTCGGCGCGCCCAGGAACTCCTTCACCTTGGCGCTCGAGAGCTTGTCGAGCGCGTCCATGATCATGTCGGCGTCACCGCGGTAGGGGCCGGGCCTGGCGATGCGCCACTTGCCGCCGTCCTCGGCCTCGAGCGTCATCCTCGAGCCGTCGAGGTCGAGGTCGAGCGCCGTGACGTTTCTCCGCTCGAAGGCGAGGACGGTCTTGTCCCTGAAGTCGGCCACGGGACGCGCAGTATCGCGCGCCACCGACTCGCCCAGGGCGATGACGGCGGGCTTGCCGCCCTCGCGCGCGTAGACCCAGACCCCGGTGGGGTTCTTGGCGCCGACGGCGAGCGTCAGCGGCGCCTTCTGGCCCCTGACCTCGAGCGTCACCTCGGCCGCGGGGACGTCCAGTCCGAAGTCGGCGAGCTTGGCCGGGTTGGCGTCGATCTCGCGGTCCACGCGGAGCGTGGCCAGGCCCGTCACCACCTCGTCCACGGCGCCCCGATCTCCCCGCGCCTGGACGGGCTCGAGCATCTCCCAGCCATCCGCCGTGCGCTTGAGACGGATCGTCTCGTCCTTTCGCTTGACGGTGACCGTCTCGACATCCTTGGGCTCGACGGTCCAGAGCCGGCCCTTGATGCTTTCGGCCTTCTCGCGCTTCGGGGTCAGCCAGTAGCTGTCCACGACGAGAAATCCGCCGAGACCGGCGGCGAGGACAGCCAGGGCGACGAGGGTCTTCCAGCTCATGGCGGCGAACTACTTCTGTCGACGGCGCGACACCACGACCCAGATGCCACAGACCATGACGGCGCCGGGCAGCACGAGCAGGGAGAGCCACAGCACGGCCTGCGACTGGGCGGCGGTCAGGAAGATGGGGTTCTGCCGCGTGTCTCGGGGCCGGACAGCGACCTGGTCCTCGTCCTCGGCCAGCCAGGAGACGACATTCAGGAAGAAGTCCTTGTTGCCCTGGGCGCCCAGGAACTGGTTGCTGGCGAGGTTCGAGGTGCCGACCACGACGATGCGCGCCTTGGTGGGCGTCCTGTCTTCGCCCTTGGCGTCGTCACCTTTGGCCTCCGGGCCTTTCTTGTCACCCCCGGCCAGCACGTCGACCGTCACCACTGCCGCGACCGGCACGGGGCCCGGCGTGTCATTGGCGTCCGGCTTGACCTCGCCCTTCTGGAGCGCGACCCGGTCGGTCTCGCCCCAGGACTGCGGGCTCGTTCGCGCGAGCACCTGGGGCGCCGCGCCCCTGGGTGGCGTCTTCGACACCTGGACCGAGCGCGTCAGCGGGAAGAGCGTCATCACGCCCGCCAGGTCCTTGGTGATGGGGTGCCGCTCGTACTGGTTGACGACGGGCACTTCGGGCCCCACGCCAAAGAGCCGGCCGACCGGGTTCAGCTCGATGACGATGTCGTCGCCCAGCGTGATGCCGTACTTGGCGAGGTGCTTCGCCAGCCCCTCGGCCTGGAATGGATCGGCCATGAAGAAGGCCTTGCCGCCCTTGGCCAGATAGGCGTCGAGGGCCTCGAGCTCCTGCGGGAAGAGATCGGTGCGCGGGCCCGGGACCACCACGACCGAGGCGTCGGTGGGCACCTTGGGATCGCGCGCGAGGACCAGGTCCTTGACCTCGTAGTTGGCCTTCTCGAGCTCTTCCTTGGCCCGGCTCAGCCCGGGACGCTCGGTGTTGGCGATCTCGCGCTCGCCGTGCCCCTTGAGCACGTAGACGACGCGCTTGCCCGAGCGCGTCACCTTGACCAGCGCATTGGTCAGCCGCTCTTCCTCCGGCTCGAGCACCTTCTCCGATGTCTCGCCGCTCTTGACCACCAGGGTGCCGTAGCTCTCGACGCCGAGCTGCCGCGCCAGCCCTGGGGAGCGGTCGGGATCCTCCATGCGGTACGTGAACTTGCCGCCCGAGCTCGCCGCGTACTGCTTCAGGAGCTCCTCGGCGACCCGCTTGGTCGGCTGGTCGGAGCGGAAGAAGGCGATGGCCTCCACCGGCGCCTTGAGCCCGCGCACCACCCGGAGCGTCTGCGAGGACAGGCTGTGGCGCTTGTTCTCCGTCAGGTCCCACCGCGTGCTGTAGCGGAGCGAGACCGCGTTGGCCATGACCGCGATGCCCAGCGCCATGACGACCAGGAGCGCGGCGCTGGCGCCGTAGCGCGTGCCGCGACGTCCCAGCAGCGAGGCGCCTTCGCGCCAGCTCACGATGGCCGTGGCCACGACGAGCACGCCGGCGGCGATCACGAGGCCCCAGCGCAGCCGCGTGAGCCACGGCACGAAGATCGCCAGCGCGCCCCCGCCCAGGAGACACACTACGGCGCCCCACAGGCCCCAGCGCTTGAGCAGTGTCATCGGGCTCAGCCCCGCCACCGCTTGGACTCGAGCGACCGGAGCGTGAGGAAGAGCGCGAAGCCGATCACCGAGAGGTAGTACACGACGTCCTTGGTCTCGATCACGCCCTGGGCGAAGCTGTCCATGTGCTCGATGATGGCGGCCTGCTGGATGACGGTGCGGAGCATCCCCTGGGCGGTGTCGGAGAACCAGCCGAGCAGCCACAGGCCCAGCAGCGCCCCGAAGGTGCCGAAGCCCGCGACGATCTGGTTCTCGGTCGTGGACGACACGAAGAGCCCGATCGAGAGAAAGGCCGCGCCGACCATCAGGAGCCCGAGGTAGCCCGTCAGGACCGCGCCCCACTCGATGCGCGTGAACCAGGCGACCGTGGCCGGGTAGAAGAGCGTGAGGGCCAGGATCAGGACGTAGAGGGAACACGCCGCCAGGAACTTCCCCGCGAGCACCTCGCCGTCGCGCAGCGGGTACGTCAGCAGCAGCTCCATGGTCCCCGCCCGCCGCTCCTCTGCGAAGAGGCGCATGGTCACCATCGGAATGAAGAAGAGGAGCACCACGGCCATGTTGTACGTGAGCGGCCGCAGGATGCTCTCCGTCGCGTTGAGGCTGCCGCCCATCTGCGGCTGCATGGCCGCGCGCATCGACGCGTCGGCGAAGCCCAGGAAGGCGGGCACGAAGAAGAACCCCGCGACGAAGAGGAAGAAGGTCCCGACGGCGTAGGCCACGGGCGAGCCGAAATAGAGCCGCATCTCCTTCTTGAACACCGGCAACCACCCCGTCACTGCGCCTCCTCCACCACGGCCTCCTCGATCTGGGGCGCGTGCTCTTCTCCGGCGACGACCCGGATGAAGACCTCCTCGAGGGAGAGGCCGATCTGATGGAGCTCCAGGAGCCCCCAGCCCCGGGCCGCGACGAGCCGGACCAGCTCGCTGCGCAGGTCCCGCTCGCGCGGCGCCTCGATCACGAAGCGCGGCGCACCGTCCCGGGACGCGAGCGCTTCGACCGCGGTGACACCTGGCAGCGTGCGCAGGGCGGCCTGCACATCCTGGGCAGGCCCCACCACCTGCACCTCGAGGCGCGCCGCGGGGAAGACCTGCTGCACCAGCTCCGACTGCGTGCCCTGGGCGACGATGCGCCCGCGGCTGATGATGATGATGCCGTCGCACACCATGGAGACTTCCGGCAGGATGTGCGTCGACAAAATAACCGTGTGCTGCCCGCCGAGCGACTTGATGAGGGCGCGGATCTCGGTGATCTGCCGCGGGTCGAGGCCGATGGTCGGCTCGTCGAGAATCAGCACCTCCGGGTCGCCCAGGAGCGCCTGCGCCAGCCCCACGCGCTGGCGGTAGCCCTTCGAGAGCTTGCCGATCAGCCGGTGCTGCATGTCCGTGATGAAGCAGCGGTCCATGACGTCGGCGACCTTGGAGCGGCGCGAGCTGCGCGGCACGCCCTTGACCTCGGCGACGAAGTCCAGGTAGCCGGCGACGGGCAGGTCCGCGTAGAGCGGGGCGTTCTCCGGGAGATAGCCGATGCGACGGCGCACCTCGAGGGACTGTGTGAAGACATCGTAGCCGGCGACCTGGGCCGTGCCGCCCGAGGCCGGCATGTAACATGAGAGGATTCTCATCGCCGTGGACTTGCCCGCGCCGTTGGGCCCGAGAAAGCCCACGATCTGGCCCTTGGCGACGGTGAAGGACACGTCCTGTATCGCCGTCACCGGCCCGTAGCGCTTTGTCAGATGGTCGACCTGGATCATAGGCGCGGCCCGTTCTTCGCCCGGACCGCCGGCCAGTATAGCACACGACCTCGACACCCGCGGGTGGCCCCGGATGTCACGACCATCTGGCCCACGGTCAACATGCCGACAGGCATGTTGAGGATGAATGAGATGAATGACTAGAAGAGGCCGGTGATGGCCCCGTCGGCCGTGACGTCCACGTCCTCGGCGTTCGGCTTGCGAGGCAGCCCCGGCATGGTGGTGATGTCTCCGGCCAGCGCCACGAGGAAGCCCGCCCCGGCAGCGATCCGCACGTCGTTCACCGTGATCGTGAAGCCGCGGGGACGATTGAGCAGGGTCGGGTCGTCGGACAGCGAGCGCTGCGTCTTGGCGACGCAGACGGGCAGCTCGCCGTAGCCCAGCGCTTCAACCTGGGCGATCTGGTGGTCCACCTTCTTCGGGTACTCGACGCCGTCGGCGCCGTAGACGCGCGTGGCAATGGCCTCGAGCTTGGCCTTGATGGGCGCGTCGAGCGGGTAGAGCGGCGCGAAGGCCGAGCGCTCCGAGGCCAGGAGCTTGAGCAGCCCCCGCGCGAGGTCCTCTCCGCCCTCCCCGCCACGGACGAAGACGTCGGCGACATGGGCCGGCACGCCGAGCCGGCCGCAGCGATCGAGCACGGCCTGCAGCTCGCGCTCCGTGTCGGTCGGGTAGCGATTGAGCCCGATCAGCACCGGCACCTTGAACTGGCGCACCGAGGCGACGTGGGCCTCGAGATTGTCGAGCCCGCGGATGAGCGCCTCGACGTTCTCCGTGCCCAGGTCGGGCACGGCCACGCCGCCGTGGTACTTGAGGGCCCGCGCCGTCGCCACGACCATGGCCGCGTCCGGCTGGAGGCCCGCCAGCCGGCACTTGATGTCGAAGAACTTCTCGGCGCCGAGGTCGGTGGCGAAGCCGGCCTCGGTGAGGCAAATGTCGCCGAGCTTGAGCGCCATGCGCGTGGCGACCACCGAGTTGCAGCCGTGGGCGATGTTGGCGAAGGGGCCCCCGTGCACGAAGGCGGGCGTGCCTTCCATGGTCTGCACCAGGTTGGGGTGGACGGCGTCCCGGAGGAGCGCCGCCATGGCGCCCGTGACCTTGAGCTCGTCCGCCAGCACGGCGGATCCGTCCGCCCGCAGCGCGACGACCATGCGGCCGAGCCGTGTCTTGAGGTCGAGCAGATCGTCCGCCAGGCAGAGGGCCGCCATGACCTCCGAGGCCGAGCTGATCAGAAAGCCCGCCTCGCGCGGCACACCGCCCATGCGCCCGCCCAGGCCCACCACCACCTGGCGGAGCGCCCGGTCGTTGACATCGAGCACGCGCCTCCACAGCACCTGCCGCACGTCCATCCGGAGCGCATTGCCGTGGTGAAGATGATTGTCGATGACCGCGGCCAGCAGGTTGTGCGCGGACGTGACGGCGTGGAAATCGCCCGTGAAGTGGAGGTTGATCTCCTCCATCGGCACCACCTGCGAGCGGCCGCCGCCCGTCCCGCCGCCCTTCATGCCGAGCGTGGGGCCTATCGACGGCTCGCGCAGCGCGATGACCGGCCGGGCGCCGACGCGCCAGAGCGCCTGGCCCAGCCCGATGGTCATCGTCGTCTTGCCGTCGCCGGCAGGCGTCGGCGTGATCGCGGAGACCACGACGAGCTTGCCGTCGGGTCGGGCTTTCCGTGCATGGAGCGCCGGGAGCAGCGCCTTGGCCTTGGCGCGGCCGTACGGAACCCATTCCTCGTCGGTGAGCCCGAGCTCGCGGGCGACGTCAGCGATCGGTCGGGTCGAGGTCCGCATCCGGCATGATCTCCTTGAGCCAGTCGGGGAGCGCGATCATCTTGGATGTTGCGGGGTCCCAGCAGGCATGGCGCGTGTGTCCCGTGACCACGAGCTCACGCGCCTCGTTCCTGATCTCGTAGGAGAAGGTGAAGCTCGCACGCCGGCGATTGCTCACCCGTGAGCTCACCTCCAGCAGGTCGTCGAGCCGGGCCGGTTTGACGTAGCGGACCAGCGCCTCCACGACCGGCATGTGGATACGTTTGTCCACCTGCGACATGGGCATGCCCCGTTCGCGGAGGTACTCGACCCTGGCGACCTCGAAGTAGGTCAGGTAGTTGCCGTAGTAGACGACCGACATGGTGTCGGTGTCCTTGTAGCGGACCCGAATCCTGGTGACCGAGGGCATCGAGCGGCCATCCTATCACCGCGCGCGGCGCCCCGTCACCGCATCCGCCCGAGCGTCGGGCCGGCGGACCGGTCCTCGAGGCCCGGACGACCCGCATCAGAGGTACTGGCCGTACCGGATCTTCTCGACGGTCTCCCGGACGCAGCGGTAGGCGTCGATCTGCTGGAGGAAGTCCTGTGTCGTGACGAGGCCCGTGTCTTTCCCCTGCCCGGCGGCGTGCACCTTCTGCTCGAGGGACCGGCGCGTGATGTCCGAAATCTCCGCGCCGCTCATGCCGCCCATCGGGGGCAGCACGGAGCGGTAGTCGAGATCGGCGAAGAGCTTGCGCCCGGCCGCGTCCTCCGCGCGCTTGCGCCGAAGCTCCAGGATCTCCTGCTGGGCGGCCCCGTCGGGCAGCGTGACTTCCACCAGATGGTCGAGACGGGCCGGGGCGACCAGCGAGGAGTCTATGGAATCGGTGCGGCTCGTCGAGGCGACCACGATCATCCTCGAGAAATCCGCGAGCCCGTCGAGCTTCTCGCAGAGCGCGGCGACCAGGCGCGCGCTCGCCTCCCGCGCCTGGGCCAGCGGGAGAAGATGCTCGAGCGAGAGAGCATTGGCCTCGTCGAGGAAGAGCACGCCCTTACCCTGATCCACGGCAACCGCCAGGATCTCCTGCAGGAGCTCGCCCGTGTTGGGGCCGAACTTCGAGGTCAGGTTCATCAATTTCAGATGATAGAAGACCGCGCCCGCTTCCGTCGCGAGCGCGCGCGCCAGGAGCGACTTGCCCGTGCCGGGTGGGCCGTAGAGCAGCACGCCCTTGGGGGGCGTGATGCCCCACTTGCGGTAGAGCTCGGGCTCGGTCAGCGCCGTGCCGAAGCTCCGGACGATGGCCTTGGCTTCGCGGAGCCCGCCGATTTGGGCGAAGGTCGTATCGGGGCGCATCCGCACGTCCACCCGGCCCGTCAGGTCGCCGAACTTCTCCCCGAGCTTGGCGAAGACGTCTTCGATGCGCCGCTGGATCGCCCACTGCTGGTTGTCGGCGTCGGGCCCGGGCGGGAGTGGCGCGGGGCGGTCCGGCGGCTCGTCGGGGACCATCGGCTAGATCCTGGGCCCGGCCGGGGGCAATGCCGGCGGCAGCCGCTCCGACTTGTCGAATACACGGCCCTCAGCGAACACGGGCGCCTTAGCGCGCAGGGCCAAGGCAATGGCGTCCGAGGGGCGCGAGTCGAGCTGCATCTCCTTGCCGCCCGCGTCGAGAAAGAGCGTGGCGTAGTAGATGTCGTCGCGAAAGTCGGTGATGACCACCTTGGTGACGGAGACGCGAAGCCTGCCGAACAGCGTGAGGAAGAGATCGTGGGTGAGCGGGCGCGGCGGCACGCGGTGCTCGAGGGGGGCGGCGATGCTGTTCGCCTCGGCGGCGCCGATCGACATGACGAAGCTCCGCCGGTCGCGCCTGCTCTGGAGCGCCACGTTGGGCTGGCCGGTCCCGGGGTTGATGAACAACCCGACCACGGTCACCTCGTGCGGAGGCGTCGGCGGCTGCGCGAGAGGGGCGCCGCTGGTGAGCGCGAACGCGACGAGAATCGGCACTCCGTGCCTGACGAGGGCTCCCAGCGCTATCATTGCGATCCTCCGTTGGCGCGCAGGCTCCGCGCGCCAGAGCAGTATCGACGGCACGTCACATCAAGTCAACTCGACGGGCGCGGCCACGTACCCGATGCGGAGCCCCCGGCTCAGCAGGAAGCCGGCGACGAGGAGCACGGTGAGCGTGCCCCACATCACGGCATAGCCCCAACCGTGAGCGACATAGCCGAAGACCATGGAGCCGAGGGTCTGGCCGACGAGCAGGACGCCGCTGAAGATGCCGACTGCGCCGCCCCGCCGGCGCTCGGGCGTGACGTCCATGAGCAGGGCCGACAGCGCCGGGTAGAGAAAGCCGTGCCCCCCACCTGCGAGCAGCCCCGCCAGCACGAGAAACGGCACGACCGGAACCGCCATGTGCGGCCGCACCAGCAGCGCCAGGATGGCGAGCAGCGCCACGGAGGCGACCTGGATGAACATGGACGGGATGATGGTCGCGCGCCGCCCGCGCGTGTCGATCAGGTTCCCACCGACGACGCGGATGAGCATGGCCGCGACCGCGTAGGCCGTGTAGAACAGCGCCACGCTGGCGACGCCGAGCGATTCGCCGAATGTCGGCAGGAACGTAAACAGCGCGCCGGTCCCCAGGCCGAAGAAGAACGTCAGCAGCATGTGCAGCCGCAGCACGTCCTTGAGGCCCTCACGGAACACCTCGAGGCCGGGCCCCTCCCCCATGTGCGGCGCCCGGATGCCCCTCGTGCGGACGACGAGGAGGGCGGCCACGGCGCCCAGCAGCACCGCCAGGAGGAACAGCCACCGGAAACCCAGCTGGCGCACCACCACTTCGCCCGCGACCGGCGCCAGCGCCGTGCCGAGAAAGCCGGAGAGACCGTAGATGCCGAGCGCCCAGCCGCGCCGCTCCACGGGCACGAGGTCCACGACGTGCACGTAGTTGGCGACGAAGAACGCGGAGAAGCCGAGCCCCTGGACCACGCGGAGAAGCGCCAGGAGCGGCATCGACTGCGTCACGATGAACGCGGCCGAGGAGGCCATCATCAGCGCGACTCCCAGGATGAGGAAGGCCCGGCGTCCCACGCGGTCGAGCCAGAGACCCACCGCGGGCTGGCAGAAGATGCCGACGGCGCTGTAGGCGCCCTGGATGAGTCCGATCTCGGCTTCCGTCGCCCCGAGCTGGTGGATGTAGAGCGGCAGGAGGATGAAGCAGTTGACACCCGACATGAAGAAGAAGTTGGTGAGGGTCGCCTGGGCGAAGGGGCCGGTGAAGAGGAACTGTGACGCGCGCATCACGAACGTTGCGGCCCGCTTTCCCCGCGTCGTAGAATGGCCGCCACCATGATTCGCGTCGAGTGTAGCACGCGGCGCGCGTAGGCTCCGCCCCTGGAGACGATCGCGCGCGCGTTCGAGCACGCTCTGCGCCTCGACGGCGGACACGGGGGGCTCCAGGCGCCACGGGGGTTGCAGAGCTGGCCCGGCATCGTCCACGGCGGCTGCCTCGTGGCACTCGTGGACGCCGCCGCCGCGCGACTCGGTCGCCCGGCCGGGCCGCGCCGGCTCGACGGCCGGCTGACCTCCTCGGTGCCCACCGAGACGGCGCTCGATCTCGAGGCCGACCGCAGCGACGACGCCGTCGGCCTCAGCGTGCTGCAGGACGGCCACGTGCTGACGAGCGGCACCGTCTCGGGGCTCGACGCCACGCTCGCCGCTCCCGCGCCGTGGTGGGGCGGCGGCGAGGGGCTGGCCCTGCCGATGTCAGAAGACTGCCTGGCCTGCGGTGCCGTCAATCCGCTGGGACTGCAGGTCGGCCTCGCCTTCGATGACGAGGGCGTCTGGGCGCGCCTCGAGCCGCGCGAGCCGTGGCTCCTGCCCGACGGCCATGTCCATCCGGCGCTGGCACCCGTGCTGCTCGACGAGGTCGCCTGGTGGCTGGGCGCGCTCGTGATGAAAGAGGGCGGCCTCACGAACCGGCTCGCGATCAGCGTGATCGAGCCCGAGCTGCCGGGCGACGGCGTCCTGGTGGCCGCGGGACGCTTCGACCGCGTCGCCCCGGTCGACCGCAAGCGCACCTTCTGGCGAAGTGAGCTCGCGCTCGGCACCGCGGCCGGCAAGGTCCTCGCCAGCGCCTCGATCGTCTTCCGTGGCGGCGCCGACTACTCCGCGCCTCAGATGGCCTACTTCCGTCCGCGCACGCCCGTCGACGTCTTCCGCCGGATGTTTCCGAACCACGCCTGACCGCAACACTGCCGCCGCACTGCAAGCGAGGCGCTAGAGGGCGAGAGAGGAGCGGGCGAGGGCGGCCTTGGCGCGCAGGCCCTCGACGGCCGCCATCGGCACGGCCGGCGAGCCCAGCGTGGCGGCGCGGACCTTGGGGCCGTGGAAGTCGGAGCCGCCGGTCGCCACGAGGTCCCGTTCCGTGCAGATCTGCAGGTACGTCGCCCGCTGCTGGGCCGAGTGCTCCGTGTAGTAGCACTCGATGCCCATCAGGCCGGCGGCGACGAGCCCGGGGATGAGATCGTCGCGATTGGCGAGGCCGGGGTGGGCGAAGACCGGCGCGCCGCCCGCTTTCCGGATGAGCCGCACGGCGTCCTCGGGCGTGAGCTTCTTCCGCTGGACGTGCCCGGGCTTGCCCGCGCCCAGGTACTTGTCAAAGGCCTCACGGACCGTCTTCACGTAGCCGCGCGCCACCATCACCTGCGCCACGTGAGGCCGTCCGGCCGAGCCTTCCTGGACGAGCGCGAAGACTTCGTCCGCGTCGATTGGCATGCCCAGCGCGCCCAGGCGCTCGGCCATGCGGTGGACGCGCTCGCGCCGCTCCCGCCGCTGCTCCCGGCAGAACTCCTGGAACCACGCCGCCTGCCAATCCATGAGATAGCCCAGGACGTGGATCTCCGCGCCCTCGACGTCGCAATTGATCTCGATGCCCGGAAGGACCTCGAGCGGCCGTCGGCGCTCCGCTTCCGCGAGCGCCTCGGGCAGCCCCTCCGTCGAGTCGTGGTCCGTGATGGCCAGCACGCGCACGCCGCGGGCGGCCGCCTCGGCCACCAGCTCGCGCGGCGCGTAGGTGCCGTCGGAGGCCGTCGTGTGGGTGTGGAGGTCGACCCCGCCCGGCATCGCTAGCGGGACTCCAACGAGTTCCGCCGAAACCTCGCCCACGACCCCAGAGTGCCGGCCCAAATAGCGAGCCAGACGAGGCCCGAGGGAGGCAGCAGCCCGAGGCGTACGTGGGTGTACGTTGAGGGTTGCTGCCGACCGAGAACGAAGTATGGCGAAGTTAGTTGGGCCGGCACTAGCGCCTGCCGGCTATCCCCGAAAGATACGCCAGGAGCGTGCGCACGCCGACGCCCGTGCCGCCCTTGGGCCCGAGTGGCAGCTCGCGCTCGGTGAAGGCCGTACCCGCGATGTCGAGATGGGCCCATGGCTTGCCGCCGGTGAAGTCCCGCATGAAGAGGCCAGCCACGATCGCGCCGCCGCCGCGCTGGGTCGAGATGTTGTTGAGATCCGCGATATCGCTCTTGAGCCCTTCCTTGTACTCCTCGTGCAGCGGCAGCCGCCACATCTTCTCCCCGGCGGTCTCCGCCCCGCCCAGCACCCGGCCCGCGAGGCCGTCGTCGCTCGAGAAGACACCGGAGAGGCCCATGCCCAGCCCGACGACGACGGCGCCCGTGAGCGTCGCGACGTCGACCATCTCGTCCGGCTTGATCTCCTGCGCGGCATAGGCGAGCGCATCGGCGAGCGTGAGCCGTCCCTCCGCGTCGGTATTGCCGATCTCGATCGTGAGCCCGTTCATCGCGCGCACGACATCGCCCGGGCGCTGCGCCGTCCCCGACGGCATGTTCTCGGTCGCCGCGATGAGACCGTGGACCTCGATGGGCAGCCCGAGCTTCGGCAGCGCCTGGAAGAGGCCGAGGACGGCGGCCGCGCCCGACATGTCGTCCTTCATCCGGTACATGCCGTCGGCGGGCTTGAGGTCGAGCCCACCAGAGTCGAAGGTGATGCCCTTGCCGATCACGGCCACGCGCCGGCGCGCCCGTCCCCTGGGTTTGTAGGTCAGGTGGATGAACTTGGGCGGCTCCTCGCTGCCTTGCGCCACGCCGACATAGGCGCCCATACCGAGCTTGGCGCAGTCGGCCCGCTCGAGCACCTTGAGCCCGAGGCGGCCCGAGCGGGCGATCTCCTGCGCTCGCTGCGCGAGGTAGGTGGGCGTCATCACGTTGGCCGGCTCGTTGACGAGATCCCGCGCGAGGCAGGTCGCCTCGGCCCAGATCTCGCCCGCCCGCAGCCCCGCTTGGGCCGCACCCTGCTGGCGCCGCTCGGGCTCGACCACGGCCAGGGCATCGAGGCGCTTCGGGCTCTTCTCCTTGAGGTACTTGTCGAAGCGGTAGCTGCCCAGCACCGCGCCTTCGACCGTTGCCTGGGCGCGCGCCCGGGCGGACAGGCCTTCAACCGCGAGGTAGGCTGCGGCGCTCTTCGCGCCGAGTTCGCGGGCGCGGCGGGCAGCCGCCGAGGCGGCGCGACGGACGGCCTCGGCGTCCGCGCCCTTCTGCGGGCCGAGGCCCGCGACCAGGACGTGCGCAGCGCGCAGGCGGCCGTCGCTGTGGACATGCGTCAGCTGACCGGGCTTGCCCTCGAACGTCTCGGCCGCCATGACCTTCGTGAGCAGCCCGCCGAGCGCCTTGTCCACCGCGGCCAGGGCGGGCGCGAGGCGCGACTCGCCCGCGTGCCGGCCGAGGATGAGCGCGTCGGCGCGCGCCTCGGTGAGGGCGCGGGTCTCGAGGGAAACCTTCATGTCAGGGATCCTCCTGGCTGGGAGCTCATGGCGCGGACGAGGCGCACAGCGCGGTGGATCATGTCGGCGAGCCCCTGGGTCGTGTCATAGGTGTCGAGGTCTGCCACCGCGACCCATCTGACCTCGGCGGCGTCGCTGCCCGCGCGGAGCAGGCCGCCGACGGCCGCCGCGACATAGTCCACGATGACGTAATGGTAGCGGACGACGTCCTTCTCGCGGAGCACCCGGTCGATGACGCCGCAGAGTCCGAGGACGCGGATGCGGAGCCCGGACTCTTCCTCGACCTCGCGGACGACGGCCTCCTCGATGCGCTCGCCCAGGTGGATGAGGCCGCCGGGGATGCTCCACTTGCCCTCTGACGGCGGCTGGCCGCGCCGGGCCAGCAGCACGCGGTCGCCGTCCAGGACGACCGCGCCGACACCCACTCGCGGAGCGTCGGGGAATTCGCGCGCCACCGTCATCAGACGATGGTGAGCGCGCGCGGGGCCCGTCCAGCCCGCGTCCAGTCGTCCGTGGCGTACTTGTCGCGCTCGAGCGACGCCGCCAGCTCGAGCTCCTGGACCGAGAGGCCGCCCGGCCGGAGCTCGATGCCGTGCGCCTGGATGAAGCCGGCGGACAGCGCCGCCACCGTGTCGTCGAAGCTCGGGCGGCGGCCGAGCGTCGCCTCGAGCGTCGTCATCCCCTCGAGCGGATCGCGATCGCCGGGAAACACGCGGCGCAGCCTCGCGGGACCGGCTCCCAGCATGATGGTGCCGTGCTGGAGGAACGCCGCGCCCTGACGTCGCTGGGCGCTGCCGACGAGCTTCTTGCCGTCCACCTCGAGCTCGAAGGAACCCGTGCGGGCGAAGCAGAAGGCCGGCATGGCGGCCGGATCGGACGGCTGCACGGAGACCATCTCGACCGGAGCGCCGAGCGCCCGCAGCCCCGCGCGGAGCCCCGCGCCGATCCATCGATACGTCTCGAGGAGATCGCCCGCGCCGTCGAAGTCGCCCGCCGCGGCCGTCACGCTGTATGTCAGCTCGAGATCGGGCCCCTCGTGGAGGATGGCGCTGCCACCGGTCGCCCGCCTGACGAGGCCGATCCCGAGGGCGCGCGCGGCGTCGAGATCGATGCGCCCGTCGAGACGCTGGCCGTAGCCCAGCGAGATCGTCGGCGGCGCCCAGGCGAAGAAGCGGAGCGTCGGCACGCCGTCGTGGCGCAGGCGCCCCAGCAGGAGCGCTTCGTCCAGCGCCATGTTGCCGGCGCCGTCGAGCGGCTCGGTGACGAGGAGGCGGAAAGCCTTGGTCACGGCCCGCAGGGCGCTTCCGCTCATCCTTCCTCTCCGCTCATCCTTCCTCTCCCCTCATCCTTCCTCTCCCCTCGGGCGAGAGGGTCGGGGTGAGGGACGGGCCCCCTTCACGTGGCCGCCGGCGGCGTCCACCTGAGCCGTGGCTGGCGCGCCGCCGCCGTCTGGTCGAGGCGCCGGACGGGCGTCGTCACGGGCGCGTCGTGAATGATCTGGCGATTGTCTCGCGCCTCGCTCGCGATCTGGATCATCGCATCGCAGAACTCGTCGAGCGTCTCCTTGGATTCCGTCTCGGTGGGCTCGATCATGAGCGCCTCTTCCACGATGAGCGGGAAATACGTCGTCGGCGCGTAGAAGCCCAGGTCGAGGAGCCGCTTGGCGATGTCGGTGGCCGTGACGCCGAGCTTCTTCTGCCGCCGCGCGGAGACCACGCACTCGTGCATGCAGGGCCCGGGCGCGGAGCGGTCGTACTCCGCCTCGAGACGCTTCAGGACGTAGTTGGCGTTGAGCACGGCATTGTCCGATACGGCGCGGAGGCCGTCGGGGCCCATGGTGCGGATGTAGGTCCAGGCGCGCACCAGCATGCCGAAGTTGCCCCAGAAGGCCTGGAGCTTGCCGATGGACTGCGGCCGGCTCCAGTCGAGGGCGTAGCCGTCGGCGTCCTTGACCACGACGGGCGTCGGCAGGAAGGGCGCCAGATGCTCCTTGATGCCGACCGGTCCGGAGCCCGGACCGCCGCCGCCGTGCGGCGTCGTGAAGGTCTTGTGCAGGTTGAAGTGACAGACGTCGAAGCCCAGATCGCCGGGGCGCGTGATGCCGAGGATGGCATTGAAGTTGGCGCCGTCCATGTACACCTGCACGCCCTTGGCGTGGCACATCTCGGTGATCTGGTGGATCTTGGACTCGAAGAGCCCGAGTGTGTTCGGCTGGGTGATCATGAAGGCCGCGACATCGTCGCCCAGGTGCCGCTCGAGGTCGAGAAGATCCACGTCGCCGTTGGCCTCGCTCTTGAGCTCGACCACCGAGAAGCCGGCCAGCGCCGTCGAGGCTGGGTTGGTCCCGTGCGCCGAGTCGGGGATGAGCACCTTGGTGCGTCGCTCGCCGCGCGCCAGGTGATAGGCGCGGATCATGAGGACGCCGGCCAGCTCGCCCTGGGCGCCGGCCGCCGGCTGCAGCGAGACCTGGTCCATGCCGGAGACCTCGGCGAGATCCAGCGCGAGCTCGTGCATGAGCCTGAGCGCGCCTTGCGATGCTGCCTCGGGCGCCAGCGGATGCAGGCGCGCGAACCCCGGCAGCCGCGCCATGTCCTCGTTGATCTTCGGGTTGTACTTCATGGTGCAGGAGCCCAGCGGGTAGAAGTGCGTGTCGACGCCATAGTTCATCTGGCTCAGCCGGGAGTAGTGGCGGATGACATCGACTTCCGAGACCTCGGGCAGCTCGGCGGGCGCCGCGCGCAGATGCTCTCCGGGCAGAAGCTGGGCCGGGTCGGCTACCGGCACGTCGCACTCGGGCAACGAGTAGGCGTGGCGACCGGGCGTGGACAGCTCGAAGATCAGCTTGTCGTAGCCGGGCTTGGCGGTATGCATGGGCGTCTCACGCCACCGCGGCGGCGAGCGCCGCGGCATAGGCGTCGATCTCGCCGCGCGTGCGCTTCTCGGTCACGGCCACGAGCAGGCAGTCCTTGTACGCGCGGTCGAGCGCCTTGAGCGGCACGCCCGCGAGGAGCTTGTCCTTCATCAGGCGCCTGACCACCCGCTCCGGGGACTTCGGCAGCTGGAGCGCGAACTCCTTGAAGAAGGGCGCCGCGAACCTGAGCCTCACGCCCGGGATCTCCGAGAAGACCCGGGCCGCGTAGTGCGCCTTCGCCGTCGAAAGCTCCCCGACCTTTCGCAGCCCCACCTTGCCCATGACCGAGACGTAGATCGTCGCCATGAGCGCGCAGAGCGCCACGTTGGTGCAGATGTTCGAGGTCGCCTTCTCCCGCCGGATGTGCTGCTCGCGCGTCTGGAGCGTGAGGACGAAGCCGCGCTGGCCGTCCAGGTCCACCGTGGCCCCGACGAGGCGTCCCGGCATGCGCCGCACGAGCTCCTGCTTGGCGGCGAAGACGCCGAGGTTGGGCCCGCCGAAGCTCATGGGCACGCCCAGCCCCTGGCCTTCCCCGACCACGAGGTCTGCCCCGAGCGCTCCCGGCGGAGTGAGCAGACCCAGGCTCACCGGATCGGCCACCACGACCAGCAGCGCCCCCGCCGCGTGCGCGATCTCGCCGGCCGCCTTGACGTCCTCCAGGCAGCCGAAGAAGTTGGGGTACTGCACGACCACGGCCGCCGTCTGCCCGCTCACCGCCTTGCGGAGCGCGTCGAGGTCGGTGACGCCATCGGCGAGCGGCGCGGACTTCAGGCGGATGGCCGGCCCCTCGCAGTAGGTCTCGACGACCTGCCGGTAGAGCGGATTCACCCCTCTGGAGATCACGGCGGTGGGCCGGTCGGTGACCGCATGCGCCATGAGCACTGCCTCGGCCAGCGAGGAGGCGCCGTCGTACAGCGAGGCGTTGGCGACGTCCATGCCGCAGAGCTCCGCCATCATGGTCTGGTACTCGAAGATGGAGCGCAGCGTGCCCTGGCTCGCCTCGGGCTGGTATGGCGTATACGCGGTGAAGAACTCCCCGCGCAGGATCATGTGGTTGATGGGGCTCGGGATGGTGTGGTCGTAGGAGCCTCCACCCAGGAAGCAGGCGTAGCCGTCGGCATCGGCGTTCTCCGCCGACATGGCGCGCAGGAGCCGGACGAGGTCGCTTTCGGCCATGGCCGCGGGGACGTTGAGCGGCCGCGACAGCCGGGCCTTGGCGGGGATGTGGGAGAGCAGGTCCTCGAGGGAGCCCACGCCGATGGTCGCCAGCATCTCCCGCTGCTGGGCCGGGGTATTGGAGATGTAGCGCATGGTTTCAGTGTCCCGTCGAGGCGATGAGCTTCTCGTAGTCGCCGGCCGAGAGGAGCCCGTCCCATTCCTTGGAGTCGGCGAGCTTGATCACGATCATCCAGCCCTGGCCGTACGGATCGGCGTTGACGATCTCCGGCTTCTTCGTCACGTCGGCGTTGACCTCCACGACCTCGCCGCTGAGCGGCGCGAAGAGGTCGGAGACGGCCTTCACCGACTCGACCACACCGAAGGTCTTCATGGCGGTGACCTTGGCGCCGACCTTGGGCAGCTCGACGAAGACCACGTCGCCCAGCTGCTCCTGGGCGAATGCCGTGATGCCGATGCGGGCCCGGTCGGCTTCCAGCCTGGCCCACTCGTGCTCCTTCGTGTAACGGAGGTCTGCGGGAACGTTCGCCATCGGGGGTCTCCTAGAGGGACTCCAACGAGTGTTGTCTAGAACTCACGTGTGATCCCAGAGTGCCGGGCCAAATGACGAGCCAGACGAGGCCCGAGGGAGGCAGCAGCCCGAGGCGTACGTGGGTGTACGTTGAGGGCTGCTGCCGACCGAGAACGAAGTATGGCGAAGTTAGTTGGCCCGGCACTAGATCTTCTTCGCTTTGGAGGGAACGAACGGTGTCTTGGCCACATGGGCCCGGTGGGCCTGGCCCCGGATGTCGACGTCCAGCTCGGTGCCGACGGCGGTGAGATCGGTCCGGACATATCCCATGCCGATGCAGCGCTCGAGGGTCGGCGAGAACGAGCCCGAGGTGACCACGCCCACGGGGTCGCCGCCCTTGAGCAGGCGGTAGCCGTGACGCGCCACGGCGCGCTCGGCCATCTCGAAGCCGACGAGCTTGCGCGTCACGCCGGCGCCCCTCACGGCCTCGATCGCCTTGCTCCCGATGAACTCGCTCTTGGCCGGCTTGACCACCCAGCCCAGCCCCGCCTCCAGGGGGTTCGTCGTCTCGTCTATGTCATTGCCGTAGAGCGCGAACTTCATCTCGAGCCTCAGGGTGTCTCGCGCGCCCAGCCCGATCGGGCGGATGCCGGCGCCCTTGCCCGCATCCATGAGCGCATGCCACAGGCCTTCGAGCCTCGCGGCGGGCGCATAGAGCTCGAAGCCGTCCTCGCCCGTATACCCGGTGCGCGAGATGAGGCACGGGACGCCTGCCACGGTGCCGTGGACGAAGTGATAGTAGGGGACACGCGTGACGTCCTGATCGGCCAGCCGCTGGACCAGACCCTCGGCTCTGGGCCCCTGCACCGCCAACAGCCCTGTCTCCTCGCTCACGTTCGTCCAGCCGCCGCCCGGGCCATGCTCGGTCACCCACGCCCAGTCCTTGTCGATGTTGGATGCATTGACCGTGAGCATGTAGTGCTGGTCGGCCAGGCGGTAGAGCGTGAGGTCGTCCACGATGCCGCCCTCGGGATAGCAGAGGAGCGAGTACTGCACCTGGCCGACGATGAGCGCCGAGGCATCGTTGGTGGTCAGCGCCTGGACAGCGGCCAGCGCGCCGGGCCCGCGCGCCTCGAACTCGCCCATGTGGCTGATGTCGAAGAGGCCGACGGCGGAGCGCACCACGCGGTGCTCCTCGATGATGCCCGTGTACTGCACGGGCATCTCCCAGCCGCCGAAGGGTACCATCTTGGCGCCGGCCGCGACGTGGACGTCGCGCAGGGGTGTGCGCTTGAGGGGAGCCGAGGGGTCCGTCATGGAAGCCCCATCATCTTAATAGATGGGCTTCCAGGCCGCAATGGGAACCGCGCCCGGGCGCCGTTGCCTGCGCTGCGCCGGGGCGACGCTCGCGCGCTAGCGGGTCGTGTAGCCCTTGCCGCCCATGCAGGCGCTGAAGGCCTGCTCGTAACCTGACTTGCCTTTGCCATACTGACTGGTGCCGCCGTACGCGGCGCCTCCGATGCCCCCGGCCGCCGCGCCGATGGCGGCGCCCGTCCCGGCAGAGCCGACAGCCGCGCCCGCGGCCGCGCCCAGCGCCGCGCCGCCGAGCGCGCCGATGGCCAGGCCTATGCCCGCGCCCTTGGCCGTGTCGGTGGCAGGGTCCCAGCCCGACTGCTGCCGGGCCCACGTCTGGCACTCGTTGGTGTCCTTCGCCTGCTGCTCGGGAGTCTGTCCCTGGGCCGGATAGGCGAAGACGCCCGGCTGAGGACTGGAGGACGCACAGCCGCCGAGGGTGGCGGCGAAGACGAGCGCGGTGATCCCGGCAATGACACGATCGGGCCTGATCATGAGCAATCCTCCTTGCCGCTCATTATGCCCGGAACGCTCCCCGTGACGAAGGGAATCAGGCGCGTGGCAGCCAGTCGCGGAGCGGCTGGACTGAGGTCTCTGTGCTTGGCCATGGCCTAGCCGTCCTTGTCGATCACGCGCCCGAGGGCCGCGACGAAGGTGTCGACGTCGGCCTCCGTCATGGCGAGCGAGCAGCAGCCCAGTCCCCGCTGCGACAGGATCACGCCCTCGTTGAGCAGCCCCATGAAGGTCCGCAGCGGCCGCTCCGGATCGAGGGGTCGGCTCGAGCGATAGTCCGACAGCCGCTTCTTCGTCCAGTGGATCCAGAAGAGCGAGCCCACGCCGGTCACCTGCGCCGGCTGCTTGCTCTTGGCGAGGAGCCGCTTGACGCCGCCGCGCAGCCGATCGCCCAGGGCCTCGAGCTTCGCGTAGGCCTCCGGCGTCAGCTCCTTCATCGTCGCGAGGCCGCCCGCCATGGTGACGGCATTGGCATTGAAGGTGCCGCCGTGGCTGATCCGGCCCTTGCCGCCGCGCGGGTCGTAGTAATTCATGATCTCCCCGCGTCCACCAAAGGCGCCGACGGCGAGCCCCCCGCCGATGATCTTGCCGAGCGTCGTGAGATCGGGACGGATGCCGAAGCGCTCCTGAGCACCGCCCGCGCCGACCCGAAAGGAGATGACCTCGTCGAAGATCAGGAGGATGCCGAGACGCTCCGTCACCTCGCGGAGGCGTTCGAGGAAGCCCGGCCGGGGCAGCAGCATGCCCGCATTGGCGAGCAGGGGGTCGACGATGAGGCCCGCGATGTCGCGGCCGTGCTTCTCGAGGAGCTTCACGCAGGCTTCGGCGTCATTCCACGGCAGCACCACGGTGTGCTTGAGCACGGTCTCGGGCACGCCGGCGGAGTAGGCCACGGCCTTGGGCCGCTTGCGGGACCCCGTCGTGGTGGGGTCCGGCGAGACGCTGACCAGCACCCAGTCGTGGGTACCGTGATAGGCGCCCTCGAACTTGGCGATCTTGCTGCGCCCCGTGAAGGCGCGCGCCGCCCGCACCGCGTTCATGGTCGCCTCGGTGCCGGAATTCGTGAAGCGAACCACCTCCATGCTGGGCATGCGCTCGGTCAGCAGCCCGGCCAGCTTGATCTCGTGCTCGCTCGGCCCCGGGAAGGACATGCCGCGCGTCGCCTGCTCGGTGACGGCCTCGACGACGGAGGCGTACGCGTGGCCCAGGATCAGGCTCGTGTAGTTGCCGTTGAAGTCGAGGCGCTCGGCGCCGTCGGCGTCCCAGATGCGGGCGCCGTGGCCGCGGGTGATGTAGAAGGGGTAGGGGTCGAAGAAGGTCGTCGTGCGGCTATTGCCGCCCGGCATCACCCGCAGCGCCTCCTCGTACATTTGCCGCGAGCGGGACGTCTTGGCTTTGTAGTCGTTGACCAGGGTTTCGAGAGTCATGTGGGCCACTCCTTCTTCGCGTCCCTTTCCCGAAGCGAGCTAGGGTGAGGGGAACGGGATCGCGTCGTCGAGTTCTCTCTTGTAGGCGCGAAGGAGCTCGTGAGCTTCGGCAACCGTCACGCGCGTGAACGACAGGCGCTGGCCGGGCTTGACCTGCCCCACCCGCCCGATATCGAAGGAGCATACCGTGCCGATCTTCGTATAGCCACCCGTGGACTGCCGGTCGACCAGGAGCACGATGGGCTGGCCGTCACCCACCACCTGGATGCCGCCCAGCGCCACGCCGTCGGAGATGATGTCGTGGCCGTGCGTGTGCTCGATGCGGGCGCCGCGAAGGCGCGCGCCCATCCGATCGCTGTGCGGCGTCATCTCGTAGGGCGACTCGAAGAGCGCCGCGACGCCACGCCGGGTGAAGCGGTCATCCTGAGGGCCCAGCACGACACGCACCGTGGGCTCCCGCGTGTAGTCGGGGATGAACTGACCGCGCACCTCCGCGGGCGCCCCGCCCGCGGGAGGCCCCAGTGGCAGCTCGTCTCCCTTGCGGAGCGCGCGGCCTTGCCAGCCCCCGAGCCGGCCGCGCAGATACGTCGCCCGCGAGCCGAGCGCCGGCGGCGTGTCGATGCCCGCCGAGACGGCGATGTAGGCGCGCACGCCGGAAGCGGCCGGACCCAGTCGCAGGATGTCGCCCGCCCCCACCTCGAAGGCGGCCCAGCGCGGCATGGTCGTGCCATTGAGCGTCACCGGCATCGCGGCCCCCGTGACCGCCACCCAACGCTCGTCGGCGAACTCGATCCGCGGGCCGATGAGCGTGCATTCGAGCCCCGCGGCGTCATCCGCATTGCCGACGAGCCGGTTGGCGAGGAGGAAGGCCTCGCGATCCATGGGGCCCGACGGCGGGATGCCCACGCGTAGGGACCCCCGCCGGCCGAGGTCCTGCACCGTCGTCTGCGGCCCGGCATCGTGGACGAGCAGGGTCGGCATCACGCCCGCTCGATGCGTGGGCGGTAGCGGCCCTCGGCCACGGCGGCCGCGATCTTGTCGTACTCGGCGCGGTCGACCATGCGGAAGCGGACGTGGTCGCCGGCGCGCAACAGGATGGGATCGGCCGAGCGCGGGTCGTAGAGACGGACGGGCGTGCGGCCGAGTACCCAGAAGCCGCCGGGACTCTCCACAGAATAGATGCAGCACTGTATGCCGCCGATGCTCACGCTGCCGGGCGGGGTCTTGGTCCGCGGCTGGGCCAGGCGCGGGATGTGGAGGCGCTCGGGCATGCCGGTCATGTACGGCAGCCCCGGGGTGAAGCCGACGAAGTAGACGTAGTAATCGGCCGAGGCGTGGAGCCGCGCGAACTCGTCGGGCGGCAGGCCGATCTTGGCCGCTGCGGACTCGAGCTCGAAGCCCAGCTCGCCACCGTAGCAGCAGGGCAGCTCGACGGTGCGCGCGGGCGGCAGGACATCGGGCCGCGCCTGGCGGCAGAGCGCGCGGAGCGAGGCCACGAGCTCGTCCCACCCGACGACGGACGGGTCGTAGTAGACGAGGAGCGAGCGGAAGGTCGGGACGGTCTCGGTGACCCCGGGAAGCGCCTTGTGCTGGATCAGGTACTCGAGCGCCAGCGCCCGGGCGTTGACCTCACGATTGATCTCGTTTCCGAGCTCGACCGACAGCGCCATGTCCCCGCAGGGCAGGAAGCGGGGCTCGGCGTAGATGCCCACCGGCACGCGACTAGAACGCCGCGAGCGAGCTATTGGGGATGTCGGTGATGAACATGTGCCCCGGGCTGTGCGTGATCATGAAGGCCGGCCTGGAGGCCAGCGCCACAGCCTGAGGCGTCACGCCGCACGCCCAGAACATCGGGACCTCACCCGGCTTGATGCCGACGAAGTCGCCCCAGTCGGGCTTGCTTACGTCCTTGACGCCGAGGACCGCCGGATCCCCCACGTGCACAGGCGCGCCATGGGCGCCCGGAAAGCGCGCCGAGGCCGTCACCGCCTTGGCGACCATCTCGTGCGGGATGGGCCGCATCGAGACGACCATGGGCCCGTGGAAGCGGCCGGCCGGACGGCAGTCGATGTTGGTCTTCCACATGGCGACGTTGCAGCCGCGCTCGACGTGGCGGAGCGGGATGCCCGCGTCCATCAGCGCCCACTCGAACGTGAAGGAGCAGCCCAGGAGAAAGGCGACGAGGTCGTCGCGCCAGAAGGCCTTGACGTCTGTCACCTCGTCGGCCAGCACGCCGTCCTTGTAGATCCTGTACCGCGGCAGATCGGTGCGGAGGTCTGCGCCCGCCGCCGCCCCGACGGGCTCGGGTGAGCCCGCGTCCGTGACCTCGATCAGGGGGCACGGCCGCGGATTGCGCTGGCAGAACAGCAGGAAATCATAGGCGTCGTCCCTGGGCAGCACGGCCATGTTGGCCTGGACGAAGCCGGGGCCCAGACCCGCGGTGATGCCGCTGAACTTGCCGCTCCGGATATCGGCCCGGATCTCTCTCGGGTGACGCGTGTCGATTGGCATGTCAGCCTCCGGTCTTTCCGTCGGAGTCTACGTGAGGTGGCCGAGCTTGGGCCAGAGCTCCGGGTTGCCGAGCACGTGTGGCTTCTCGCCGCGCAGCACGCGGAGCATCTCCGCCCCCACCTGCATGGCCATGCCGCGGGTCGTCTCCTCCGTCACCCCCGCGATGTGCGGGCTTACGATGACGTTGTCGAGCTGGAGGAGGCGGCTGTCGGAGGACACGGGCTCCTCCTCGAAGACGTCGATGCCCGCCGCGCGGATCTTGCCGCTCTCGAGCCCCTGGCGCAGCGCCTCCTCGTCCTGGACCTTGCCGCGAGACGTATTGATGAAGATCACGCCGTCCTTCATCTGGGCGATCGTCTGCGCATTGATCATGTGGTGGGTCTCGGGCGTGTGCGGCGTGTGGCACGTGACCACGTCGGCCTGGCGAAGCACCGAGGCCATGTCGGGCATGGGCTCGACGCCCCGGCTCTTGAGCTCCTCGGCCGGCACGTACTTGTCGTAGCCGATCACCCGCATGCCGAGCGCCGCGCCTGTCTTGGCCACGCGCCGGCCGATATTGCCGACGCCGATGATGCCCAGGGTCCTGCCATGCATCTCGAGCAGTCCCTGCGTGCGATGCTTGCCCCAGTCGACCAGGCGCGTGCGCCTGTCCACGACGACGGCCTGCTTGGCGCAGGCCAGCATGAGCATGATCGCGTGCTCGGCCACCGAGTTGGAGTTCGACCCTGGGGCGTGGACCACCGCGACGCCCAGCTCCGTGGCAGCCTCGAGGTCCACGGTATCGAGTCCGGCGCCGTGCCGGCCCACGACCTTGAGCTGCTTGCAGGCCGCCATGAGGGAGCGCGTGCAGTTGGGCTTGAGGCGGAACAGGATGCCCGCGGCCTCCTGCGCGGCCTTGATCATCCCCGTTTCCGTCTCTTCGTTGGTGACGACGACGCGCGCTTCGCTCTCGAGCTGCTTGATGCCGTCGGCATGGATGGCACCGCCGATTACGACGAGGGGCTTCATGGCTCGCAGGACTCTCCTTTGAGAACGTTGAACGTGGTTGAGCGCGGCGTGGGGGCACGGCCCTCGGTGCCCGAGGCCCATCGGGGGCGGGGGCGCGGCGGTGCGTGTCTCACTTGGTCGCCACGAGGACGATGCGGGGCGAATCGAGGGCGAAGGGCCGGCCGTCGAGGCGACCGAAGAGCTCGACCTGCGACCAGCGCTCCGGGCGGAGCATCCGGAGCAGCTCGTGGGCGGAATAGAGCCGGATGTCAGTCTGGCCCAGCAGCCGGTTCTGATCCTCCAGCCACCAGTCCTGCTGGACCCGGCTGGTGCGGACATCCATGCGGTTCTTCACCCGGATCGTCCCTTCGGGCAGCCGCACGGTCTCCTCCGGCGTGACATCGTGGATGAAGAAGTCGCGGTTGCGCGTGTCCAGCACGAAGGCTCCGCCGGGCCGGAGCGCCGTGCAGAAGCGGTCGAGCAGCAGCCGGTCCTCGTCGTCGGTGAAGAAGCCGATGCTCGAGAAGAGATTCAAGGCCAGGTCGAACTCGCCCGAGAATTCCATGTCCCGCATGTCCTGGCGGACGAGCTGGAGCGGCAGGCCCGCCGCCGCGGCGCGCTCCTTCGCCCGCCGGAGCTCGGTCTCGGAGAGATCCACGCCGGTGACGTCGAAGCCGCGGCGCGCCAGCGCCAGCGAGTGCCGGCCGAAGCCGCAGGGCGCGTCGAGGATGCGCGCGCCTGCCGGGGCGCGCACGTGACCGAGGATCCAGCCAACCTCCGACTCGGCGTCCGCCTCGGACTCGAGGCCGCGAGAAATGGTCGGCCACGTCTCTTCGAAAAATCGGCTGTCGAACACGGCCGCATTATACCGAAAGTGGTGTATAAAAGGCGGCGGCAGCGATCCCCTCGACGAGAAGGATGGACCGGCATGACGACCCTGGTGACGGGTGCGTTCGGGTGCATCGGCGCGTGGGTGTGCAGGCGGCTGCTCGACGAGGGCGAGCGTCCCATTGCCTTCGACCTGGGCGACGACCCGTGGCGGATGCGTATGCTGCTCGGCCCGGAACGCCTCCATGACGTCATCATGGTCAAGGGCGACATCGCCGACCGCGAGGGCGTCGCGCGCGCGGTGGGCGAGCACAAGGTCGCGCGCATCATCCACCTGGCCGCCTGGCAGGTGCCGCTCTGTCGTCAGGATCCCTCTCGCGGCGCGCTCGTCAACGTGGTCGGCACGGCCAATGTCTTCGAGGCGGCCAAGATGCACCGCGACCGGGTGAGCCGCGTCACCTACTTCTCCTCGGCGGCGGTCTTCGGCCCTCCGCATCTCTATGGCCCAGGTCCGGTCACCGACGACTCGCCGCCCAGGCCGGCCACGCACTACGGCGTCTACAAGGTGGCTAACGAGGAGACGGCGCGGATCTACTGGGAGGAGCACGAGATCCCGTCCATGGGCTTCCGGCCGCTCACGGTGTACGGTCCCGGGCGCGACTTCGGCCTCACCGCCGACCCGACGCTCGCCATGAAGTCCGCCGTGCTCGGCCGCCCCTTCCAGATCCGCTGGGGAGGCGCGACCGATCTCATCTATGCCGACGACGTCGCCCGCGCCTGCATCAGGGCCTCGACGGCGTCCCTCGAGGGCGCGCGCGTCTACAATCTCCACGGCGAGTCGGCCAAGGTCGTTGAGATCGCGCGACTGATCGAGGACGCCTGGCCCTCGGCGAAGGGGACGATCACGCACGTCGACCAGGCCATCCCCTTCCCGTCCGAGCTCGCCGACCCGGGCTACCAGCGCGACCTGGGTCCGGCGCCGCGCACCGCGCTCAAGGACGGCATCCGGAAGACGCTCGACGAGTTCGCCGCGCTCCAGCAGTCCGGACGGCTGGACGCGCGGGAGCTGAAACCGCCGGGGTGACGGCCGCGCTCACGCTGCGCCCCGCGCGCACGGGCGACGCCGAGGCGATCTGTCTCATCTACAACCAGGGCATCGAGGACCGCGTGGCGACGCTCGAGACCGACCTGCGCACGCCGCGGGAGCGGAGCGGCTGGCTGGCGGCGCGCGGGCCTCGCCACCCGGTGATCGTCGCGGAGGCGGGCGGCTACCTCCTCGGCTGGGGCAGCCTGAACGTCTTCAACGCGCGCCCGGCCTACCGGCACGTCGCCGACTTCTCCGTGTACGTCGAGCGCGCGTGGCGCGGCAAGGGCGTGGGGCACCGGCTGCTCGAGCGGCTCATCGAGCTGGCGCGGGAGATCGGCTACCACAAGATGGTGCTGTCCACCTTTCCGACCAACGCCGGCGGTGTCCGGCTCTACGAGCGTCTCGGGTTCTCGCGTGTCGGGATCTATCACGAGCAGGGCATGCTCGACGGCCGGTGGGTGGACACGCTCATCATGGAAAAGCTGCTGTAGGCACAGCAGCGAGCGCGGGAAGGCCGATTCTTATTCGACCTTCCCGCGACCCGGATCTGGCAACGGCCGACCCGGCGCTGACGAGCCGCCACGTGGAGCTTCTCCGAAAGCTCGCGCTAAACGTGGCGGACTACGCAATGGCCTCGCGTAGCTCCGTGGCGCCTGCGACGTTGCGGACGCCCGCCCAGACGTCGTAGCGCCGCTGCGCGAAGTGCACGGCGGTGGCGAGACCGATGCCGCTGGAGGTGCCGGTGATCAGGGCGATGGGCATAGGAACCTCGGGGGGGTCATGGCTCTGAGGCGGACGACGATGGGCGCGGCAGAGGCTCCAAGAGTCGAGGAGCGATGACTACCACCCCCTCTACCATTCGATTACCTGCTCTGCCCGCAACAGAAGTGTATCGACGTCCACTCTGATTCTCGCCCTCGACGGGCACCCACCGCTCCGGCCGCACCCGCCATGGCAATCGCTGGCTCCGCACGGCCCGAGGCCGCCCTCGCTGCCAGCGTTCGATCCACCAAAGGCGCCTTCGCCGCCCGCTCTCGGCGCATCATCCTCCATCGCGGCCAGAATAAAGCCGTCGTCGACGTGGGTCACGCTCTGCTCGTCACCGGCTACCACCTCTTGGCCCGCCACACCACGTACCAGGACCCGGGCACCGACTACTATGACCACCGCCATGCCGAGCGCGTGCGGCGGCGCCCCATCCAGACACTCGTCTGAACTCCCTCGACGACCCCATGGAGCGCAAGGTGGGGATGATCTCCGCCGTCGAAATCTATTGCCCGGCCACCGACGGCATCACGACGGCGTGAGCCGCTTGAAACTCTCGGCGAGCGTGACCCCAAAGGGCTGGCCGGCACGCGCGGCCAGACCGCGGAGAAATCCCTCGAGGTCGGGATGCCGACCGAACTGACTTGCGTGCTCGCGCACCGCGCGCACCTTCCGATCGAGCGTGCTCGAGATATCGACGACGTGATCGGCATGGTCGCTCATGATGAGCAGAATCTCTTGGACGCGGTGGGGGGCGAGTCCCGCGGCTCCCTGGGCACGGTAGTAGAGTGGGCCCGGCGCGCGGAAATAACAGGCGTCGACCACAGTGGCGCCAACCGCCCGATGGTCGGGGTGAAGCTGGGGAACGCGATATCCGGGCGCACCCGCGAATGGATCATGGGTCACGATCACATCAGGGCGCTCCTCACGGACCAGCCGGGTTGCCGCCTCGGCGAGAGCCGGACCCGCCCAACCGAGCTCTCCATCGATGAAGTCGAGGAAAATCAGCCGGGGTCCACCGAGAACTGCGGCAGCGGCGCGCTGCTCTTCCTCGCGCAACGCGGCGACGCGCACGGGCGTCATGCTGGGATCGTCATGCCCCTTCTCGCCGCGCGTGAAGATCACCGAGCAGACATCATGGCGCTCATCCAGCCACCGGGCCACGGTGCCGCCGGCCATGATGTCGGCGTCGTCCGGGTGTGCGGTCATGAGGAGAATCTTCATATCGCCCTTGCCGCATGACGGTGACACGCCCACGCCAGCGCGCATGCGATGATTCCCGAGACGAGGAACGGAGCGGCGAGACCGAGGGCATCCGCGAGCGGACCCGTGAGCAGCGGACCAAGGAGCATGCCGGTATCCGTGACCGTGCGCAGCCAACCGACGGCGAGACCGTGTAGGGACGGATCGACACGATCGCCGATGATCGTCGTCGGGAGGCCAGCGGTGAACCCCGCGCCCGCTCCGATCAGCACGCTCCATAGCCCCAGCAGCCATGGATTCCTGACAACCCCGAGGCTTCCAAGCACCAGACCGAAGCCCAGAAGGCTCCGGGCGAGCACGGACATCCGATCGCGGCGGTCCGACACGCCACCGCCGATCCAGAGCGCGAGCAAGCGGCCCAGCACGCTGAGGGCTATGAGAGACCCCACCGTCTGCGCGGAGACGGATCCGCGCTCGACCAAGTAGAGCGGAAAGAGGAACACGACCACGCCGGTCTGCATGCCCATGAGCGCGGCATTGGTCAGGCTTGCCAGCACCACGCCCGGCACCCGGATGACGCTCCGGAGGGCGCGCCAGTCGACGCGGTGGGTGCGGCGCTCCAGGGACGGCGTGGGAGACAATCCGACGACAGCGGCCGCGAGCACCATGCAGCCCGCTTCGAAGAGGAAGGGGGTTGCCGTCCCGGCATCTTGATACAGCCACCCACCAACAGCGCTTCCGAGCAAGAGTCCAAGCGTCTCAGCCATCAGGAGCAGGCTGATCGCACGGCCGCGCGTGCCGCCGCCATGGACCATAGCGGTGGTCGCCACCGTGGCGAACATCGCCCACCCCGCGCCTGCCACAGCGCGAGCAGCCAGGAACAGGGCGTACCGAACGATAGCGACAGACGCGACATCGCATGCGGCGATCACGACGAGGCCGGCCACCATGACGCGTCCGCGGCCTAGCCGGTCGAACAAGTACCCGGTCGGCAGATTGGCGATCCATTTGCCGGCGCCGAACACAACGGGGATGAGCGTCACCATCCGGTAGTTCGCGCCGAAGAACTGTCGCACATACAGCGGGAGCGAAGGGCGAAGCACACCTTGCCCGAGATTGAAGAGAAATGCCGCCGCCAGCACGCCCAGAGAATCGCGCAGGGGCGGACCTGCTTCGCCTAGGGATTCAGCGGTGTCGTTTGAAGACAGGCGCAGTACCCTCGGCCATGATTGCGTCGCGGCCGGAGTCGAAGGGCCCGGCGTCGCCGGTGCAGTTCCTTCCGAAGACCGGTCAGCATCTCGATTTGCTGGGTCGTCTGACCGATCCGTTGGTCGAGCATCCGGAGGAGACGGTCACGTGTGCTGATGCCGTTGAGCTGCCTGGCAGCCATGACCAGCTCGCGGATCGCATCCAGCGTGAGGCCAAGCGCCTTGGCCTGCCGGATAAAGGCGAGCCGGCGGAGGTCGACCTCGCCGTACAATCGATACCCGCTCGGTCGGCGAGCCGTCGGCGGCAAGATCCCTCGGCGCTCATAGAATCTCAGCGCCCTGATCGTGAACCCGGACCGACGGGAGATTTCGCCGATCGTCATCAGGCGGGCCAGCTGTCGATTACCGACGGTCGTCATGGTGCGCATGGTAAAGCCTCCACCCAAGAGGAGAGTCAAGCCCGGGGGCTCGATTGTCGCAGATCAGCTTGTGACAGCGGCGGTCGAGCTTCCGTTCGCGAGGGAGAGCGGCCATAATGGCCCGGCTCGGGCTCGGGCGCTCGGTTCCCAACACGCAAAGGAGCGGACTATGCGACGTGTGATTCGTGGCGCGGTAGCGGTGCTCGCAGTGGCGGGGCTTCTGGCGGTCGCAGCCCCCGACCGGGCCCCGGCGCAGGCCAAGAAGATCGTCTACTGGACGCACTGGGAGCAAAATCCCGAGTTCAACAAGTGGTACGAGACCAAGGGTAAGGAGTTCGCGAAGAAGAGCGGCTACGAGGTCGAGGTGGTGACGATTCCGTACCAGGGCTACGAGGCCAAGTACCTGGCCGCCCTCGTGGGCAAGTCCGGCGCCCCCGACTTCTTCAACGGCATCGTGCACCAGTGGTGCGGCCAGTACGACTTCTGTGACAAGATGCCGACCGACCTCGAAAAGATCTGGAGCGAGAACCTGCCCAAGTACATGCTGCCCGTGGGGCAGTTCAAGGGCGTGACGTACGGCATTCCGATCGAGCACGGCAACTTCCAGCAGATGTACATCAACGTGGACTTGTTCAAGAAGGCCGGGCTCAATCCCGACCGGCCCCCGAAAACGCTCGACGATTGGCTGGCCGCGATGAAGAAGCTGTCGGTGCACGATGCCAAGGGCGAGCCCACGCAGGTCGGCTTCGCCCTCCGGCACAAGGGCCATCCGGTTGGGATCACGGACAAGTTCCTGCCCTTCGCCCATGCCTTCGGCGCCCGGATGCTCAGTCCCAGCCTGGACCGCGCCACCGGCTTCGCCAACAGCCCCGAGATGGTTGCCGCGCTCCAGTTCTACGGCGACCTGGTGACGAAGGACAAGGTGGCGAGTCTCGCCTTCGGCAATCCGGAAGACACCTTCGGGCAGAAGCGCGCGGGCGTGATCTTCCGCGAATCGTGGTACTTCGGCTGGCTCAGGAAGAACGCGCCCGACGTCAGCTTCAAGGTCTATGCGCTGCCCTGCGCCAAGGCCTGCCCCGGCGCCGGCAACCTCTTCCCGTGGAGCAATCTCGTCTACAAGAACAGCACGCACAAGCAGGTCGTGTGGGATTTTCTCCGCTTCATCAGCAATGCCAAGGACGACCTCGAGCAGCACCAGCTCCAGGGCATCCTGCCCGTCTGGACGGTGAACCTCGAGACGCCGTACGTGAAGGGCCGTCCCGACTATGCCTCGACCCGCGAGATGCTCGCGCAGCCCGTGCCGCCGAACTACTACCATCCCAAGTCCAACGAGCTGGCCACGGCGTTCGGCGAGGCCGTGGTCGGCGTGCTCTACGGCAAGGGCCAGCCCAGGCCGTCGCTGGACGAGGCCGCCGTCCGGATGGACCGGATCCTGAAAGATTAGCGCGCGAGGCGCGTCGGCCATGGAGCGCTGGACGCGCCTGGCGTTTCCCCGCACGTACATGGACCGCCAGCGGCGGGCGGGCTTTCTCTTCATCCTGCCCGCCGTGGCCTACTTCGCATGTGTGTACTTCATCCCGCTCGTCGAGTCCCTCATCGGGTCGTTCTACCGGACGCTGCCGGGCGGGGCCAGCCGGTTCATGGGCTTCGGCCTCTACGAGCGTGTGTTCACCGATCCAGTCTTCTGGAACAGCGTCACGAACACCATCAAGCTCCTCGGGCTCTCGGTACCCACCACCGTCGTGCTCGCCCTGGCCGTGGCGCTCGGGCTCGACCGCCTGACCCTGCGCTGGCGGAGCCTCTGGGCGGCCATGTACTTCGTGCCCTTCGCGGTCTCGCTGGTGGCGGCGGCGCTCATCTGGCAATGGCTCTACGAGCCCGTCTATGGAGTGTTCAACTACGCTCTCGCCCTCGTCGGGCTGACGCCGCAGAAGTGGCTGCAGAGCCTGGACCAGGTGCTGCCGTCGCTCGCGGCGATCAATGTGTGGGTGAGGCTGGGCTTCGACACCATGATCTTCCTCGCCGCGCTCCAGGCGATCCCCGGCGAGTACTACGAGGCGGCGGCCATGGATGGCGCGAGCGGGCGCCAGCGGCTCTGGCACGTCACCCTGCCGCTCCTCAACCCCCAGATCGTGATGGTCTGCATCCTCGAGCTCATCTTCAATTTCAAGATCTTCGACCAGGTCTATGCCACGACACAGGGAGGGCCCGCCGGCGCCAGCCAGACGATCATCCCGCTCCTCTACGACACGGCCTTCAAGTACTTCCGCCTGGGCGAAGCCTCGGTCATGGCCGTGTTCGTCTTCGTGGTGCTGCTCGCGGTGACGCTCCTGCAGTGGCGGATCTTCCGCAGGCCGGTGGACTATTGAGCGGGGCCGTGGCGAGATCCGTTCCCCTTGCCCGCTGGCTGACGGCCGCGCTGATCGCGGCCGGCGCGCTCACAGTGGTCTTCCCCTTCGTGTGGATCGCCCTCACGTCGCTCAAGACGCCGCCCGAGATCCAGCGTGTGCCGCTCCAGCTCGTCCCCGACCACTGGAGCAATCTCGAGAATTACCGTGAGGTGTTCCGCCGCGCGCCGTTCAGCCGCTTCCTCCTCAACAGCGCGCTCCTCGCCACCGTGTCGGCCGTGAGCAGCCTGGTCGTGTCGGCGCTCGCCGGCTACGGCTTTGCCAAGTTCCGATTTCCGGGACACACCGTCTTCTTCTTCGCCATCATCGGCATCTTGATGGTGCCGTTTCACTCCGTGGTCGTGCCGCTCTATCTCTGGGTGAACCGGCTGGGGCTTCTGGACACGTACCTCGGCATCCTCGCCCCCGACCTGGTCAGCGTCTTCGGCGTCTTCCTCATGCGCCAGGCCATCGAGGTGGTGCCGGACGACTATATCGCGGCCGCGCGGATCGACGGCTGTGGCGAGTGGGGCATCTTCTGGCGCGTGGTCCTGCCGGCGGTGACGCCGGCCCTGGCGACCTTGGCCATCATCAAGTTCATGTGGACGTGGAACGAGTTCTTCTGGCCGCTCGTGGTCGTGAACTCGCCATCCATGAAGACGGTCACCATGGGGCTGATCGGCTTCACCAACATGTACTACATCGAGTACAACCTGGTGACGGCCGCCGCGGTGCTGAGCGTACTGCCGATTCTCCTGATCTTCGTGATCCTGCAGAAGTGGGTGGTGCAGGCGGCCGTGATGACCGGTCTCAAAGGTTGACGGTCTCAAGGGCTGAGGGCCGGCCGCCGCCGCCCGCTGGCGGCGGCGTTGCTGTTCCTGGCCGCCCTGATGCTCTTGACGCCGCTGGTTCGCCGCGTGCTGACCCGGAAGTTCTGGCAGATCGTCGGGCCGCTGGAGAGGTCCGAATGAGCGCGCAACGCCTTCCACTCGTGGTAAAAGGAAGCGCTGCCTCGAACCCCCCCTCGACCCCGGAGGTCGGCCATGGCGAACTTCGGCACTGTCGGCGTTGACTGGCAACAACGCATCAACTGGGATCGGCTCCGGAAATATCGGCTGGAGCGCGCTCGCGAGCGGATGAAGGCGCACGGTCTCGGCGCCCTCCTCTTGATGTACGACGAGAATGTCCGCTACGTGACGAGCACGCTCACGCCGGGCTGGAACCGGCTCAAGCCGGGGCTCCGCTACGCGTTGCTCTGCGGGGATGGGGCGCCCGTGCTCTTCGAGCAGGGCGACATCGGCTTCCAGATCCAGCGCCACGCGCCCTGGATTCCCGAGCAGAACATCCGCTGGTCCTACGCCTGGATCAAGGGCGCGGCGGGACCCGCATCGAAACAGCAGGTCAAGAAGTTCACCGACGCCATCGTCAAGGAGATGGGACGCTACGGTGTCGGCGACCAGACGCTGGGCGTGGACTTCATCGACATCAACATGCTGCAGGCGTTCCAGGACGCCACGGTCAAGTGGGCCGACGGCATGACGCCGATGATGGAGGCGCGGGCGATCAAGAACGAGGACGAGCAAGAATGTCTGCGCATCGTCGGCGCCATCGGTGACGCCGCCCACTGGGAGACCATGCGCTTTCTCAAGCCCGGTCTCACCGAGAACCAGGTCACGGCCCATATCATGGAATTCCTGTATGCGATCCCCGGCATGGAAGACGTCGAGGACGTCATCGTGTCATCCGGGCCGAATACTTGGCCCAACTGGCGCAACTTTTCCGACCGCATCATCAAGCCCGGCGAGATCGTCTTCATGGATCTGGCGGCGCTCACCTGGAACGGCTACAAGTCGTGCTACTACCGCACCTACTGCGTCGGCAAGCAGCCGACCCAGGAGATGAAGGACTACTACACCATCGCGCTCAAGTGGCTCTACGACTCCATCAACGAGGTGAGGCCGGGCGCGACGACACGGGACATCGCGCTCAAGTGGCCCTCGGCGAAGGAGGCCTGGGGCTACGAGGAAGAGGATCAGGCGGCCGCCAACCTGTGGGGCCACGGTCTCGGCCTCGCGCAATACGACCAGCCGGTGATCTCGCGCATCTGGTCGCTCGATCATCCCCTCGAGATCAGGCCCGGCATGGTCTTCGCGCTCGAGACCCAGCACGGCAAGAAGTTCCAGTGGGGCGTGCGGATCGAGGAGATGCTGATCGTGCACCCGGACCGCACCGAGATCATCTCCAACTTCCCGGTCGAGGAGATCACGGTCGTGCTGTGACCGGCCGACCGTGGAGCAGATGATGCGGGCCGCGCTCCTGACGGCGCCCCGGCGCTTCGAGATCGTCGAGCACCCGAAGCCGGACCCCGGGCGGGGCGAGGCTGTCGTTCGTGTCGCCGCCACGGCCGTCTGCCATACGGACCTCTCGATCTACACCGGGCAGCATCCCGGCGTGAGCTATCCGGTCGTGCTGGGCCATGAAGCCGCCGGCATCGTCGAGACGGTCGGTCCTGACGTCCGCATCGCGGTGGGCACGCGGGTCGTCATCAATCCGATCATCGCGTGCGGAGGCTGCGACTGCTGCCTGCGGGGCGACGGGAATCTCTGCCGTCGGGCCGGCCTGCTCGGCCGCGAATTGAACGGCTCGCTGGCGGATCAGATCACGCTGCCCGAGCGCTATCTGCATCCGGTGCCGGAGCACGTGAGTCTCGAGGCCGCGACACTCGTCGAGACGCTCGCGACCGTACGCCACGCGCAACAGCGCGTGAGCATCGCGCCCGGCGACGCGGTGGTCGTGCTGGGGCAAGGCGCCACCGGACTGCTCCACAGCCGGCTGGCGAAACTCTCAGGCGCCAGCCCGGTCGTCGCGATCTCTCGGACCGCCTGGAAGCGTGACTTCGCGAGGCGGATGGGAGCTGATGCCGCGGTGGATCCATCCGCGGGCGACACCGTCGCCGCAGTGCTGGCGTCGACGGCGGGACGGGGCGCTGACGTCGTGATCGACGCCGCCGGCGATCCCCGGCTGCTGCGCCCCGCCATGGACATGCTCCGCCCCGGCGGCACGCTCTTGCTCTACGCGATCAGCCACGAGCAGGTCACGGACTTCACCACGTTCCCGATGTACTACAAGGAGCTGACGCTCGTGGGCTCACGCGCGCTCGTATCCGCGGATGTCGAGCCCGCCATCCGGCTCATCGCGGCCGGCGCCGTCGATCTCGACGGGTTCGTCACCGGCTCGTTCCCGCTCCATCGAGCCGCGGCCGCGTTTGCCGACTACGAAGGCGATCCCGGGCGCGTGCTGAGGATGCTCATTGTTCCGTGACGTCGCGCTTCCGCTCATCGACGCCGATGCAGCCTCGGCCGAGAGGGTGGGGCCCAAGGCGGCGACACTGGCTCGTCTTCAGCGCGCCGGGTTGCCGGTGCCTGACGGCGTCTGTCTCACCGCGGACGCCTATCGGCGACAGATCTCGCGTGCGCGTCTCGCCGAGACGGCCCATCACGTTGTGGGAGCCGACCGGCCCGAGGCAAGGCGGCTCGCGCTTCAGGTCAGGCTCGGTGTGACGCGTGTGGCGCTGGACCCCGACGTGGCCGCCGCGCTGGATGACGGGTGGAGACAGCTCGGACGCGAGCCCGGCGCCCAGCTCGCCGTCCGTTCCTCGGCACTCTGTGAAGGCACGGTACCGGCCTCCTTCGCCGGCCAGTTCGAGACGTTTCTCGGCATCGCCGAGCGGGCCGATCTCGACACAGCGGTCCGCGCCTGCTGGGCGTCGCTCTGGTCCACGCGCGCGCTCCGCTACATGCGCGCGTACGACATGGATCCGGCGCAGACCGCGATGCCGGTGCTCATCCAGCGGATGGTGGAAGCCGAGGCGGCCGGCGGCGCGTTCAGCCTGACTCCTGATGATCAGATCGTGCTGACCGGGACGTGGGGTCTCGGCTCGGCGGTCGCCCAGGGCGAAATCGTGCCCGATCGCTACCTCTTGCGGCGCGATGCCTCGGTGGAGGACGTGCAGCCCGGGCGCAAGGAGCACCTGGTGACCGCAGCGGGCGGCGGGCCCGAGTGGCGCGCGGTCGAGCGAGATCGGGTGGAGACGCCGTGCTTGAGCGACCGCGAGGCGTCGGCACTCGGCGGTCTGGTGCTCGAGACGGAGTCTCTGCTGGGCTCGGCGGTCGAGATCGAGTGGGCCAAGGACGCGCGAGGGTTCTGGATCCTTCAGGCGCGACCACTGCGTGTCGAGTCGCGCCCCGTGCCGGATGACGTCTGGAGCCGTCATCCGGCTCTCACGGGTCAGCCGGCGGGAATCGGCTGGGGCGAGGGTCCGGCGTGCGTGGTGCTCGACGAGCGCGACCTCGATCGCGTGCCGTTCGGCAGTGTCGTCGTCACCCAGATCGGCGGCCCCGCGCTCGCCGCCGTGCTGCCACGCGCGGTGGGCGTGGTGGCCGAGCTCGGCGGCAGCACGTCGCATCTGGCCGCCCTCGCGCGAGAGCGCGGCATCCCCGCGGTGCTCGGCGCGCGCGGCGCGACGCGGCGGATCCCCGAAGGCGCCAGCGTCGCGGTCGACGGCATCACCGGCGTGGTCCGCTGGGTCGCATGAGGTCGAGACCGTCCGCGGCTGCCCGGATCCCCGACACCGCCTAGACCGGAGCCGAGCGCGCTAGTAAGGCCGGGCGAGTACCGGCTTGCGGCAAAGAGACACCATCGGCGCGGGACGCGGTCGTGCTATTTTCCCTCGGCGTGGGCGACAAGCCACCCAGGAGGGATCCACGATGAAGATCGCCAGCGATGTCACCAGGCTGATCGGCAACACGCCGCTCGTTGCGCTCAACACGGTCACCAGCGGCGTCGCGGCGCGCGGCGTCGCCAAGCTCGAGTCACAGAACCCGGCGGCGAGCGTGAAGGACCGCATCGGCGTGGCGATGATCGAGGCCGCGGAGCGTGAAGGAATGATCCGTCCCGGCAAGACCACCATCGTCGGGCGCCGCGGTGCACGCGGCGCTCGACGTGGCGCGGCGGCGCGACGCGGCGGGCACGCTGATCGTCGTGATCCTGCCGAGCTTCGGCGAGCGCTACCTCACGACCGCGCTGTTCGAGCACCTCCAGTACGACGGCAGCGATCCGATCTAACGGCTGGCGTCCATCTCCTCGAACACCTCGCGCGCGATGCGACCCGCGGTCATCGCTGCGGGCCAGCCGGCGTTGAACGGAGCATAGATCTCCTCCGGCCGACCGCCGGGATGGACACGGCGGAGGAAGGCATCAATGCCTGCCGGGCCGACGGCGCGGCCCGCGGTCCAGCGTCTGTCCCCACCGGAGCAGGAAAGCCGTCACGAACGTGTGCTCCTCCGCCGGCTCGACCGCCACGCGCGCGAGTGCCAGCGCTGCGGACAGGGCGATGTGGTAGCCCTCGGAGCGCGAGCCGGTAGCGCGGCGGTAGGCCGGATGCGCGGCATTCACCCAGACCGTGGATTCGACCAGGCGCGCCAGTTCCGGATCGTCGGGGCGATCTTCGAACTGGATCCTGAGGCCGTACCGAACGCGACGCGGTGGGCCTGCCTCCGCACGGGACGACGCCACATCGCTCGCCGCCGTCGCCGGTCTCTCGGCGGCTGTCTCGCGCTCCGGATGCACCGCGGGCACCGGGCCTTGAGCCGGAGGCTGTGTCAGCTCATGCGCCTGAGGAGCCGCACTCGTGTCGAGCGCATATCCCGCTCCGGCCCTGGGGCCCGATCCGGTCGGCAACCGCTGCTGGGTGCCGTGCCCGTGGTCGACCAGGGTGGCAAGGAGCGGGAACTCGTCGGCCAGGTCCATGACCACGCGCTCGAGGTCCCGGGCCACCGGTCGCGCGACGCGCTGGCGCGTTTCCTCGACCATGTCGCGCATGTCGCCCCAGAGGGCGAGCTGACGCGAGACGGCTTCCTGCAGCGCCTTCCGGTAGGCGAGATAGACGGCTCCGCGCGGCCCAACGCGGATGAAGTCGGCCTTGTTGAGCGTGAGACATTCCGCGAGCGCCGGCACTTCGACGAGCCCGCCGATCCGATCGTGAGCGGCTGGCGCGAGTCCCAGCCAATCCCAGCCGCGCTTGATCACTTTCCCGAGCGTGCTCACGGCCAGACCGCGCCGATCATCGGGCACGGCGTAGGGAGCGCGGAACAGATAGCCGAGGGCGGCCGGCTTCTTCTTGCGCCCGAGACGCACCTCGAGCGGGGCCGTTTCCTCTTCACCCCGGATCTCGTGATCGAGCACCCGTCCGCCGATCTCGAAGCGCACTCCGCGTGGATACTGTGCTGCCAGCACTGGGGCGAAGGCCGGATCCACGAGCGGCTCATAGTGCCGGTGCAGCACGGCCTCGATGAACCCACCGTCGAGGAGCGGTGAGAGCGGGTTGCGGAGCCCAAGACGCACCGCCGTGCCGCGCTCACGCTCGGCTAGGAGGCCGACCGGTGACACCCATTTCCACGGTGCTCGGTGACGAGACGCGAGATGCCACTCGCTCGCCACGTGAGACTTGCCCCGGCGCGTCTCGGTGACGACCTGCTCGCAGAGCAAGAGGCCAAGCTTGATGCCGACCCCGGCGAACCCGATGCCCTGGCCGCGCGTCTTGGCGCTGGCGGCGACATCGTGGTAGCGCGCCAATTCGCGGCGGCGCATCCCGGAGCCGTTGTCCACGACCGTGAAGATCGCGCGGACCGGATCGGCCTGGATAGAGATCTGGGTGGCGCCCGAGTCGAGCGAGTTGGCGACGATCTCAGTGACGATCGTCTCCTCGAGGGCACCCGGGTACGCGTCACGGAGGTCTTCGAGGAGATGGAGGAGGTCGACGCGCGTTTCGCCCACGCGTCTAAGCTACTCGATTCTGAGTCCGACGCAAGACTGCGCTTGAGCCGCGATCAACGCGCCGGCCCGCAGGGTCCGCGCGTGCCGAGCGCGTAGGCGGCGTGTAGCAGATAGAAAGGCCTAGAGACGGGCTAGCCCTTGAGGGCGCCAATCTGCGTGAGCAGGGTCACCATGTCGAAGTAGTGGGTGAAGCTCTTGACCTTCCCATCCTCGACCTTGATGACCTGGCACGCTGGTAGCTCGATCCGCTTGTTCGACGCCGGGATGGTGCCCGTCGGCGTCTGCAGCGAGCCCGTGTGCACACCCTTCCATACGACCTCCATGATGGCGGTGTCGCCACTCGCGTACTCACCGACGAACGTCGCCTTCGAGTCCGGGATGGCCTTGGCCCAGCCCTGCCAGGCCTCGACGACTTGCCCGACGCCCTGGATGCGCCGGCCGGTTCCCTTCTCGTCGTAGACGCCGTTCTCGGCGAACACCGCTTTCACCTTGTCCCAATTCTTGTCGTTGTATGCGATCGTGGCGGCCTTTGCCGTCTCGATGACGTTCGACATGTCCACCCTCCTTGTTGGGTCGGTCCCGGGTTTGGATCGAAAGAACTCCCTCGGTCGGCTCCTGGCCCATAAGCAACATTAATGCCAGTTCGCATCACGCGGCCCCATGCAGCCGGTATTCAAAACCCTTGAAAGACCCCAGCGTCGTCGAGCCGCCAGCCCCGGAGCCCTACCTGGGAGCCGAGAACGCCTGGTTCTGTCCGGCTCGTGCGGCGATCCTGCACCCGGGACAGGGGGCCGCGTGAGCGGCGCAGATGGCTGCGGCTGGCGCCGCTCGCGTGCGGGCACGGCTGACTCGCGTTCTGGACGTCCCGGCTCGACGAGCACGCGCAGATGTGCCAGCACGCGCTGCCGCCGCTTATGCTTACCGCCACTCGTCGACGGAGACGGTCTTCTGGTAGGTCGCGCCCATGATGCGCCAGTAGCCGTTGTGAATGCGGCCTAAGATCGCCGGCCCCATCGCGGAGTGAGCCGTTACTTCTTACCTGTGAAAAACTCCTTGATGTTCTCGCCGCTGAACTTGGCACCTTCCACGATGGTATGGCCGACGCCCGTGAACATTTCCTTGAACCCGGGGCCGACCTGACCCTGACCGATCTGCTTGGCGCCCCGCTCGACCCGCTTGGTCGCCTGATCCACCTTGGTCTTGTCGGCGGCGCCGGCCGTCCCGCAGGAGAGAGCGAGGGCCGCGAGGAACCCGGGAGCGATCCACACCCAGCGAAGTCTCCGTGTCATGACCCACCTCCGTCAGTGTGTTTGGCTCACAACTGCATCTTACCACCAGCTTGGTCCCGCGGAGCGATGCGACCCCATGCCAGCCACCTCGGGCTTCCACATCCACGATCAGGCAAGAGGACAGGTATGGTGATCCGCGCGCGGACGTGATTGTGCAGTGGGAAGTAGCACGCAAGCGGACGACGATACCTCCTTCCACCTTGCTGTCGGCCATCCGGGCGCCATGGTCGAAGTTCCGCCTCGGCCGCCGGATCCCCGCGACGGAGTTCCGGCCGATCCCTCAGGTTGATGCAGCGGGGACACCTCCGAGAAGCCGTGTGGAGCGGCGGGAACGAGCGGGCGATGCCGCTGACGCTCCCGGATCGCGTCAGCGCGGGTCGAGGGCGACGGCGGCGAGCAGCGGACGCGCGAGCAGGGAGCGCAAAGCCACCGCCTCGCCGATCACGATGATGGCCGGCGCCTGGAGCCGCGCGGCACGGCCGGCGATGTCGCCGAGCGTCCCGACCACGGTCTCCTCCGCCTCCGTGGTGCCGCGGTGGATCACGGCGGCGGGCGTGTTGGCTTCCCGCCCGGCCGCCAGGAGCCGCGCGGCGATGCGCGGGAGCGCGCCCACGCCCATCAGGATGACAAGCGTGTCCACGGCCGTCCCGAGGCGCTCCCAGTCCACGGCCGGCTCCAGCTTGGCTGGATCCTCGTGGCCGGTCACCACGGCGAAGGACGACGCGAGGCCCCGGTGCGTGACGGGGATGCCGGCCGCCGCGGGCACCGCGATCGCCGCGCTGACGCCCGGCACCACCTCCACCGCCACCCCGGCGCGGGCGCACGCCAGGATCTCCTCGCCGCCGCGGCCGAAGACGAAGGGATCGCCGCCTTTCAGCCGCACGACGAGGCGCCCCGACCGCGCGTGGTGGATCAGGATCGCGTTGATGGCCGACTGCTCGAGACAGTGCCACCCGGCCGACTTGCCGGCGAAGATCCGGAGCGCTCCCTCCTGCGCCTCGTCGAGGAGCTCCGCGCTCGCGAGCTGATCGTAGACGACCACGTCGGCGCGGCGGAGCCATTTGAGCCCGCGGAGGGTGATCAGCTCGGGGTCCCCTGGGCCGGCACCCACAAGGACGACCCGCCCGCTAGACACCGAGGCGCTCCAGGAGGCGGGTCCGGGCCTCCGCCGTGCGACCCGCCGCCGCAAGCTTCCTCAGCTCGCAGTCGAGGGCCTGCCGCCAGCGATCCGCGTGGAAGGAGATGCCACCCTCGCGGAGCGAGCGCCGGACCTCTGCCATGACCTCCGTCAGCGCCGCCACGTCGTCGGCCAAGAGCGCGTCCAGCTCCTCGCGCACGAGCCGGGCCATGGTCGGACTCTGGCCGCCCGTCGAGACGGAGACGGTCACTGCCCCGCGCCGGAGGACCGAGGGCAGGATGAAGTCGCAGCGCTCGGGATCGTCGGCGCAATTGACCCAGATGCCGCGCTCGCGGCATTCGGCGGCGACGGCGCCATTGACCCTGATGTCGTCCGTCGCGACCATGACGAGCACGAAGCCCGCGGCGTCTCCCTGCGTATATTCGCGCGGCCGCCAGTGCAGCCGTGCCCCGGTCGCCATGGCGAGGAGCGCGTGGGTGAGCGACGGGCTCACGACGGTGACGCGCGCGCCGACCTGCAGCAGTCCCTCGACCTTGCGCTGGGCTACCGCTCCGCCGCCCACGACGAGGCAGGGGCGGTCGGTCAGATCGAGCATGACGGGAAAGGCGAAGCTGCTCACGCCGGGACCTCCGCCTGGGGATCGGGACGCGGCGCCTGGCGCTCGGGCCGCGGGAAGAAGCGGACCAGGCGCTCCAGCACCTGCGGCAGCTCGTCGCAGGGCACGTCCTCCATGATCCTGGCGCCCGGGCGCGGGTCGCTGCCGCCGCGGCCGCCCACGAAGACGTGGACGCCGTCCACGATCTTGCCAGCCACCCGGACCTTGCACCCCTGGAGCCCGATGTCGGCCGTGTGGTGGTTGGCGCAGGACGCGGGACATCCTGACCACCGTACGGTGATCGGACGGGTCTTGCTCACGTGCTTCTCGAAGTCCCGCGCGAGCGCCATGGCCCGCGTCTTGGTGTCGATGAGCGCCAGGTTGCAGAAGTCCGTGCCGGTGCACGAGACGAGACCGCGCCGAACTTCGGACGGGTTGTACGGCAGCTCCTTCAAGAGCGGCTCCTGGGTCAGGTCGCCGAGCCGCGCGTCGGGGACGTGGGGAAGCAGCACGTCCTGCGACGGCATGAACCTGAGCTCCCCTTGCCCGTAGCCCTCGGCCAGCCGGGCCAGCTCGTCGAGCTGGTCGGCCGTGACACGGCCCACCGGCGTCTTCAGCCCGACGTAGTTGAGACCCGGCTGGCGCTGGCGGAAGACGCCGATGTGATCGCTGTGCGTGGCGCCCCGCGCGTCGCGCCCAGCCCGCGCCGGAGTCCGCACCAGCCGCGCCTCGAGCTCCTTGCGAAAGCGCTCCGCGCCCCACTCGCCCAGCAGGAAGGCCAGCCGCGACTTGCTGCGCGACTCGCGAGGGCCGTGATCCCGGAAGATGAGCACGATGGCCGCGCACACCTCCGCCGCCTCGTGGGGACGCACGAAGGCGTCGAGAGGCTGCGCCACCGTGGGCCCGCCCGAGCCTTGCTTGCCGCCGACTGCCAGGTTGAAGCCGGGCACCTCCAGGCCGTCGAGCTCCGCCAGCGCGGGGGTCATCGAGATGTCCTGCGTCTCGCCGCCGGTGCAGTGCTCCCGGCAGCCGGTGATGGTGACGTTGAACTTCCTCGGCAGGTTGGTGAACTCCTTGTTGCCGAGGAAGATCCGCTGAAACTCGCGCGCGATCGGCGTCGTGTCGAGGAGCTCACCCGGCGTGAGCCCCGTCGCCGGGCAGCCGATGATGCCCCGGATGTTGTCCATGCCCGTCTGGAGGCTCGACAGCCCCGCGGCCTCGAGACGCGCGATGATGTCCGGCACCCGCTCGACCGTCACCCAGCGGAGCTGCAGCTGCTGCCGCGTGGTGATGTCGGCGATGGTCCGCCCCGACTCGCGGGTGAGCCGGGCCAGCAGCCTGACCTGCGCGGCGCTGACCACGCCGTTGGGCATGCGGATGCGCATCATGGCGTGCCCCGGCGTCGGCCGGCGCAGGAAGACGCCCACCCACTTGAGCCGCTCCTTGTCGTCGTCGCCGATGGTCTTCCAGCCCTCGCGGGCGAAGCGGGCGAGGTCGTCCTGGATCTCGAGCCCGTCCTTCTCCGTCTTGAGGGCTTCGATCTTGTTCATCGGCGGCCTTCCGTCAGGGGGCGGAGCCGCACGGCGCAGGCCTTGAGCTCCGGCTGCTTCGACAGCGGGTCGCGCGCGGACAGCGTCAGGTTGTTGGCCGCCTTGTAGAAGCCCCACTGCCGCCCCCAGTGGAAGGGCAGGAAGCAGGTGCCCTCGCGGATCATCTTGCTCACGCGCGCCTGCGCGACCGCCTTGCCCCGGCGCGAGGTGATCTCGACGAAGTCGCCGTCGTGGATGCCGGCGCGCTGGGCGTCGCGCAGGTTGACCTCGAGGTGGGGCTCGCGCGTGCGCGCGGCCAGGGCGGGCGACTTGGCCGTGCGGGTCAGCGTGTGCCAGTGGTCGCGGACGCGGCCCGTCGTGAGCGTGAGCGGATAGGCGGCGTCGGGCGGCTCGACCGGCGGGTCGTGCTCGACGGGGACGAGCCGCGCGCGGCCATCGGCCGTGGGGAAGCGCCCGTCGGCATACAGACGCACCGTGCCGGGGTGGGCGGGAGAAGGCACCGGCCACTGGAGCGGACCGTCGACCATGAGCCGCTGATGGCTCACGCCCGAGCAGTCGCAGACCGTCCCCGCCGTCAATGCCGCGTACTCGTCGAAGATCTCGGCCGCGCTCTCGGAGGCGAAGGCATCCTTGAACCCGAGCTCGCGCGCGATGCGCGAGACGATCACGGCGTCCGGCAGCGCTTCTCCCGGAGGCTCGACGAGCTTCGGCAGGTAGGTCATGCGCCGCTCGGAGTTCGTCATCACGCCGTCCTTCTCCGGCCACTGGGCGGCCGGGAGGAGGACGTCGGCGAAGCGCGTGGTCTCGGTCGGATGATAGGCGTCCTGGACAATGACGAGCTCGGCCTGGCGCAGGGCTTTCTCGACGAGATCGAGGTCAGGCAGGGAGGCCGCCGGATTGGTGCAGAGGACCCAGATCGCGCGGACGGAGCTGTCGAGGAGGCCCTCGAACATCTCGAGCGCCGAGCGTCCCGGCGCGGCTCCGATCCTGCCCGCGGGAATGCCCCAGTGCCGCTCGACGACGGCGCGCGCAGCCGGATCACCGACGTGTCGATAACCGGGAAGCAGGTGCGCGAGACCTCCCGTCTCGCGGCCGCCCATGGCATTGGGCTGCCCGGTCAGCGAGAAGGGGCCGGCGCCGGGTCTGCCGATCTGGCCCGTCGCCAGGTGCAGGTTCAGGATCACCGTGTTCTTGTCGGTGCCGACGTGGCTCTGGTTGATGCCCATGCTCCACAGCGTCATCGCTGCGCGGGCTCGACCGAAGCGGCAGGCCGCGGTGACGATGATGTCGGCCGAGAGTCCGGTCACCGCGGCGGCCCGCTGGGGCGGGTAGCGCGCGATCACCGACTTGAGCCCTGGCCAGCCGCTCGTGTGGAGAGCCACGAAGTCCTGGTCGAGCAGGCCTTCCTTCCAGAGCACGTGGAGCATGGCGTTGAGCAGCGCGATGTCCGAGCCGGGCCGGAGCGGCAGGTGAAGGTCGGCGATGTCGGCGGTCTCGGTCCAGCGCGGGTCGGCGACGATGACCGAGACGTCGTCGGGCGCGGCGAGCTTCCGCTTCCGGATGCGCTTCCAGGTCACCGGGTGGCAGTCGGCGGTGTTGGTGCCGATGAGGAAGAAGCAGTCGGCGGTGTCGAGATCGGCGTAGGCGGCCGGCGGGCCGTCGGATCCCAGCGAGCGGGCGAGTTGGTGTCGAAGTTGTTGGTGCCGAGGAAGCCCTTGGCGAGCTTGGAGGCGACGTAGTACTCCTCGGTCAGGAGCTGTCCCGAGCCGTAGAAGGCGACCGCATCGGGACCGTGCGCCGCCACGATCTCGCGGAGCCGGTCGGCGACGAAGCGCAGGGCGAGTTCCCAGGGGACGCGCGCGGGATCGGCGTCGCGGCGCGCCCGCACCTGCGGGTAGAGCAGCCGGTCCGGGGTGCGGAGGGCAGGCGGCAGGTGGACGGCCTTGGCGCAGACATCTCCCCAGCTCGCCGGGTGATCGGGGTCGCCCTTCACGCGCCTGACCGCACCATCCTCTACCTGGACGAGGAGACCGCATCCCACGCCGCAGTACGGGCAAAGCGTTTTCCGCCAGCCGCCAGGTTCGCCGCTTCGAGCGCCGGCTTCGCCGGCGCAACCGGGATCTCGGGGGGAGGTTTCGGAAGGGGGGCAGAGCCCCCCTCCGAGTAACTTAGACATTGGCGCGCTCTTCGAGAAAGCCCATGACGGTATCGCGGACCTCGAAGTACTCAGACGTGGCGACGATCTCTTCGCGGTCCCGGGGCCGCGGGAACGGCACGGCAAGGATCTCGCCGATGGTGGCGGCCGGCCCGCTCGTCATCATCACGATGCGATCGGCCAGGAGGAGCGCCTCGTCTACGTCGTGGGTGACCATGATCACGGTCTTCCGCTCCGCCTCCCACAGCGTCATGAGCTGGTCCTGGAGCTCCATGCGCGTGAGCGCATCGAGCAGCGAGAAGGGCTCGTCCAGGAGGAGCAGCCGCGGCTCGAGGGCGAAGGCGCGGGCGATGCCCACGCGCTGCTGCATGCCTGCCGAGAGCTCGCGCGGGTAGCGGCTTCCCTGCCCCGCCAGGCCAACGGCGTCGAGATACGGCTCGGCCTCGAGGGCGGCGGCTCCAGACCGGACCTGATCAAGCGAGAGGTGGACATTGTCCCGCACGGAAAGCCACGGCAGCAGCGTCGCGGACTGAAAGACGACGCCGCGGTCGGTACCCGGCCCGCTGACCTCGCGTCCAGCGATGACGACGCCACCCGTCGTCGGCTGGTTCAGCCCCATCACGATGGACAGCACCGTCGACTTGCCGCAGCCCGAGTGACCCACGATGCAGACAAACTCACCCTCGCCGACGTGCAGCGTGAAGTCGCGGACGATCTCCGCGGGGCCGGCGGGAGTGGGGTATGTCTTGCCCAGCTGGGCGATCTCGACGAAGGAGGGCGGCATCGTCATCGGAGCACCTCAGGCCACGCCACGGCGGCAGGCTCGGAGGAACTCGACGATGCCGAGCCGCGCCTTCTGGTAGGAGGGCGTCAGGCTCACGTGACGGCGGTGACGCGGCCGCTCGAGGCCGACCTCGATGGCCGGGCCGAGGACCGCGCCCGGGCTGGGCGTCATCGGGTAGATCCGGTCGGCCAGGAGGATGGCCTCGTCCACGTCGTTGGTGACCAGGATGACCGTGGACCGCCGCTCGCCCCAAATCCGCAGGAGCTCGTCCTGGAGCGTTGCGCGCGTGAGCGCGTCGAGAGCGCTGAAGGGCTCGTCCATGAGGAGGAGCTTCGGCCGCATCGCCAGACCCCGTGCGACGGCCACCCGCTGCCGCATGCCGCCCGACAGCTCCCTGGGCCGCTTCCACCGGGCAGGCGTGAGGTTGACGAGGGCGATGAACTCTTCGGTCAGCCGCCTGCGCTCGGCGGCCCCGGCGCCTGGATTGACGGCGTCCACGGCGAGCGCGACGTTGTCGTAGACGCTGAGCCACGGCAGGAGGGAGTACTGCTGGAAAACCATCCCGCGCTCGGGGCCGGGTCCGGTCACGGCGGCGCCGTCGAGGACGATGCTGCCGGAGTCCGGCGAGATCAGACCGCCAATCAGCGAAACCAGCGTGGTCTTGCCCGAGCCCGAGTAGCCCACCACGGCGACGAACTCGCCTTCGGCGAGCGAGAGCTCCACTCCGCCCAGCACCCGCGAGGCGCCGGCCGACGTGGTGAAGGACTTTTCGAGGCTCCGGACCTCGAGGTACGGCATCAGGCGCTCTTGAATCTCGCCTCGACGACGCCCATCAGGCGATCCAGGACGAATCCGATGGCGCCGATCGTGATGACGGACAGGATGATGTGCGAGTACACGAGGCTGTTGTATTCCTGCCAGAGGAAGCCGCCCACGCCGGGCGTGCCCGTCAGCATCTCCGCCGCGACGATGACGAGCCAGGCGAGGCCGAGCGAGAGCCGGTAGCCGATGAACACGTAGGGCAGCGAGGCCGGGATGATGATCTTGGTCATCATCTTGAGCTTCGAGAGCTTGAGCACCCGGCCGACGTTCAGGTAGTCTTGGCTGATGCCGCGGACCCCGACCGCCGTGTTGATGACCGTGGGCCACATGGCGCAGAGGGCGATCGTGAAGATGGCCGCGGGCTCGGACTTCTGGAAGACCACGAGCCCCAGCGGCAGCCACGCCAGCGGGGAGATCGGCCGGAGGAACTGGATGATGGGGTCGAAGGCCGAGTGAAAGCCGCGGGAGAGCCCGAGGAAGAAGCCGATGGGCGTGCCGATGGCGAGCGCCAGGAGGTAGCCCTTGGCGACGCGCACCAACGAGTAGAAGGCGAGCCGGCCTATCCCCTGGTTCATCTCGCCGTCCTTGAAGAAGGGCTCGAAGATGTAGCGCTTCGACTCCGTCCAGGTCTTCCAGGGCGAGGGCAGGTCGGTTGCGACCGTCTGGCTCACCACGGCCCAGAGCACCAGCACCGAGGCCAGGCCGAGGAACGGCAAGACGAAGCGGGCCGCCCATCCCCGTGACATGCTAGACCATGCTGTGGACGGGAAAGCTCTTTGCGTACTCTTCGGGCTTCGCGGGATCGAACGTCACGCCGTCGAAGAACGTCTCCTTCTTCATGTCCTCGCGCGGCGTCTCGATGCCCATCGCCTTGGCGACCTCGCGGTAGATGTCCGGCCGGTGCACGCGGTCCACGATGCCCTTGTAGTCCGGCGCCTCCTTGACCATGCCCCAGCGGCGGAACTGGGTGAGCCACCACACGCCGTGCGACTTCTGCGGGAAGGTCGTGTACCGATCGTAGAACGTCATGTAGTACTTGTCCTTCTCCTTCCGCCCGTCGCCATAGTCGTACTCGCCGAGGAGACGGCCGAGGATGACCTCCTTGGTTGTGTTGACGTACTGCGGCTGCGCCACGGTCTCGGCGAGCTTCGCGCGGTTCTCCAGCTTGTCCGCCCACTGGCTGGCCTCGATGACGGCCTGCATGCAGGCCTTGACGGTCTTCGGGTTCTTCGTCGCGAATTCCTCGGTGAAGCCCAGGACCTTCTCCGGGTGGTCCTTCCACAGCTGCTGGGTCGTGATGGCCGTGAAGCCGATGCCGTCGGCGATTGCGCGCGCCCCCCAGGGCTCGCCCACGCAGTAGCCGTCCATCTTGCCCACCTTCATGTTGGCGACCATCTGCGCCGGCGGGATGGTGATGAGCGACACGTCCTTGTCCGGGTTGATGCCGCCGGAGGCCAGCCAGTAACGCATCCACATGGCGTGTGTGCCGGGCGGATAGGTCATGGCGAAGGTCATGGGGCTGCCTTTGGACCTGGCCTCGAGCGCGAGGGGCTTGATCTGCTGGGGAGTCTTGGCGCCCTTGTCGAGGAGCGTCCTGGTCAGTGTGATGGCCTGTCCGTTCCGGTTGAGGTACATCGGGATGATCATCGGCTTCACGGGCGCACCCTGAAGTCCCATGGTCGAGGCGTAGGGAATGCCGAGCAGCAGGTGCGTCGCCTGGTTCTCGCCGAGCGAGAGGCGGTCGCGGATCACCGCCCACGAGGCCTCCTTCGAAATGGTGGACTCGATGCCGTACTTCTTGAAGAGACCGAGCTCGTGGGCCATCACGATCGAGGAACAGTCCGTGAGGGCGATGATGCCGATCCGAATCCTGGAAGTCTCGGGGCCGTCGGCCGCGTAGGCTGTGCCCGCCCATCCCGCGGGCAGGCCTGCCAGCAGCGCGCCTGCGGCCGTGGTCTTTAGGAACTCTCGCCTGGTCGTCCGCATGTAGTCCCCTTCCCCAAAAAAAATAGGCGCCGCTCCCTCTCGGGAGTCGGCGCCATCGCCGTGAGCCGGGCCTGCCGCGGTGCAAGCCCCGAGCGCTTCAGAGCAACGCGCGTGCCACGCGGCGGGCCCGGAGACGAACGCCCGCAACCTCGTGTCGGATCAGGTCAACCAGGGCCGGCGGCGGGCGGTGCCTATGTCGTGAGCTGCTCACCAATCGCGCTCGGCGATGCAGACTGGTTACTTTGCAGTCAGCGGGGGCTCGAAGAGGACTGTGACCTCGCCGTGCTCGCTCGTGCGCTCCAGAACGCGGGCGTGGTCGGCCAGCAGACGGAGCATGCGATGGTTGTCCCCCAGCACGTGAGCCCGGAAGCGCTTGAGCCCGCGCTCGGTGCCGGCGCGGATGATCTCGTCGAGCAGCAGGGCGCCGAGTCCCTGCCCCTGATATCCGTCCTCCAGCACGAAGGCCACCTCGCCCGTGGCCTCCTCGCTGGACGGCTCATAGCGCCCGACACCCACGATCTCGATTCCCCCAACGGTTTCCCGCTCGGCGACCAGGGCCAGTCGGCGCCGGTAGTCGACATTGGCGAAGGCGTGAACCCAGTCGGTCGGCAGGCGCCGCATGACGGTGAAGAAGCGCTGGTACGCGGTGTGGCGGGACAGGCGATCGTAGAGCGCGACCAGGCGGGGCTCGTCGTCGGGTCTGATGGGCCGGATACGGAGTGTCTCGCCGTTCTCCAGGGTCACATCACGCTGGATGGTGCACGGGTGGCCCTGGGGCGACAGCATGCCGATCGTGTGCCGCTCGACCTCGTCGAACAACATGACGCTCTACATCGTAGCAAGATTGATGCTCTGCGTCAAATCAAGCCGACTCATTGATTCTCTTGTGCTCGCGAAACAGGCAGAGCGCAGGATGCGACAAGACTCGGCAGGTGCGGTGAAGATTTGAGGTGCTTATTTAATGGCCCCGGCCGTGAGGCCGGAGACGTAGTAATCGAGGAAGAAGACGTAGAGGATGACGATGGGCACCGACCCCAGGACGGCGCCCGCCATGAGCTCCCCCCAGAAGTAGATGTCGCCGCGGATCAGCTCGCTCGTGACCCCGACGCTGGCGGTGATCTGGTTGGACGAGGAAGTGAAGGTCAACGCGTAGATGAACTCGTTCCACGACAGCGTGAAGGCGAAGAGCGTGGCGCAGACCAGGCCCGGGACCGCGATGGGAAGCACGATGCGCCAGAGCGCCTGGATGCGCGTGGCTCCGTCGACCATGGCGCACTCCTCGACCTCCTTCGGGACGGTGCGGAAGTAGCCCATCAGGAGCCAGGTGCAGAACGGCACGAGGAAGGTCGGGTACGTGAGGACGAGCGCCCACTTGGAGTCGCCGAGCCCGACCCAGTTCACGACCTGCGCCAGCGGCAGGAACAGGAGCGTCGTGGGCACGAGGTAGGTCACGAAGATGCCGGTGCCGAAGGCGCTCACGCCGAAGAACTTGAGCCGGGCCAGCGCATAGGCCGCGACGGTGCCGATGGCGACGGAGGCGCCCGTGGCGAGCATGGTGACCAGCAGGCTGTTCTTGGTCCAGGTGAGGAACTCGGTCTCCCAGAGCAGCTTGCCGAAGTGCTCGAGCGTCGGTCCCTGGCGGATGATGAGCGGCACCGCGTGGCGGTCGTAGAGCTCGCGGTCCTGCTTCAGCGAGGTCAGCGTCATGTGGTAGAAGGGGAACAGCGCGAACAGGAGGAAAGGCAGGAGCGCCACATGCTGCATCGTCTTCCGGAGCAGCGGGCGCTTCGCCACCGCCATCAGTAGGCCTGCTTCCGCACGAACCGGAGCTGCGCCCAGACCACGAAGACAAGTATCGGGAAGAGATAGAGCGAGATCGCCGCGCCCTCGCCGATGCGCCCGGTGTCGATCCCCACCACGCGCGACAGCGTGGCGAAGAGGTGGGTGGAGTTGATGGGTCCGCCGCGGGTCAGCACATAGACGATGTTGAAGTCGCTGAAGGTGAAGATGGTGGAGAAGAGCACGACCACGGCCAGCACCGGCTTGAGCAAGGGCAGGGTGATGTGCCAGAAGCGCGCGTTGGCGCCGGCGCCGTCGGCCTCGGCCGCCTCATAGAGTTCCTTCGGGATGGCGACGAGTGCGGCCAGGATGGTGATGGCGAAGAAGGGCAGGCCGCGCCAGATGTTGACCGTGATCACCGCGGCCATGGCGTAGTACCGCTGGCCGAGCCAGTTCGGGCCCGGGGGATCCAGGAGCCCCAGCGAGATGCCGGTCCAGTTGACCACGCTGTAGAGCGAGTTGAACATCCACCACCAGCCCAAGGTCGAGAGCGCGGTCGGGATGACCCAGGGCAGGAGCACGGCGCCGCGGATCATCCGCTTGAACCAGAGCTGCTGGTTCAGCAGGAGCGCCAGGGCGATGCCCAGGACCACCTTGAAGGCGACCGCGATGCCGGTGAACACGAAGGCGTTCTGGAATGTCTGGCGGAAGGCGTCGCTGTCCCACAGCTGCACGAAGTTCCTGATGCCGATGAACTCGCTCGGCCGGCCGATGAAGGCGTTGGAGAGGGAGAAATACACCGCCATGACGAATGGATAGGCGACCAGGAGCAGCAGCAGAAGCAGGGCGGGTGTCACGAACACCGGCCCGAGGATCGACTCTCGATCGAGCCACCCGCTCACGCGCGCGGTTCGGCGCGGGCGGCCCCGCGAAACGGGAATCTCGTCGGCTCTAATCGCCACGCTAGCCGATTACCATATCCGTTCGCCTCGCCTTGGGCTGCAGCTCACCCAGCAAGAATCTTCTTCATCTCGGTCTCGGCCCAGGCGATCGAGTCCTTCGTCGAGGTACCCGTCACCGCCTTGGCGATCATGTTGGGCAGGAGATAGGAATTGGTGATGAGCTGGACCTTGTCCGAGGGCGGCGCCGGCCACCCGTACGTGTGGTACTGCACCCCCTCGCCCCGCAAGGCGGCGTATTTAGGGTCGGTCCTGAGCACCGGGTGGTCTTGCAGCTTCTCGTAGGTCGGCAGGTTGAAGGCTTCCCCGGACATGATGTACTCGTCGTAGACCTCGCGCTTGCCGAGCAGGTACCGGATCCACTCCTTGGCCGGCTCGACATTCTTCGAGAACTTCCAGATGCCGATGTGGCGCGGCGTGTCGGTCTCGTGCCGCCCCTGCGGCCCACTCAGACTCCGGTGATGGTTGATGCCGTCGGCCGTGACCAGCTTGCGCTGCTTGGCCACGATGTAGGCGCTGACCGGATTGTGAATCCAACCCGCCTTGCCCTGCTGGATCGACTCGTTGTTGCTGGAGTCCGACCATGACAGCACTTCGGGCTCCATGCAGTCGCGGAACATCTTCTTGTACCACTCGATCGTCTGGACGGTGGCCGGCGAGTTGATGCGCACGGTCTTGCCGTCCTTGTCCACCTCCATGCCTCCGAACGACCACAGCACCGGCCCGGCGGTCGAGATCGAATCGTAGTTCTGGCTGATGGGGATCCCCACGGGGTTCCCCATCTTCTTCAGCTCCTTGCCGACGGTATAGAGGTCCTCCCAGGTGTCGGGCACCTTGAGGCTCGCCTTCTTGAAGAGATCCTCCCGATAGGTGGCGACGAACATGCCGTGATACTGGGGCACGGCGCGCCAGACTCCGTTCACGTGGGCCCCCTCGTACGAGGAGGAGAGCGCCTTGCCGTACTTCTTCTCGAGCTCGACCACGACGTCCGACACGTCCACGAGCTGGGGCTCGTACAGCCACGGGAAATGCATGCGCATCTCGACGAGGTCATGGCCGGCCTGGGTCTGCACCTCCGAGGCGTACTTGGCCTGCTGCGGGCCCATGTGCGAGACATGGTCGATCTTGAGCTTGATGCCCGTGTCCTTGGTGAAGCGCTGGCCGATCTCGGCCAGCTTCTTGTCCGAGGCGGGGGCGAAGTTGTTCCAGCACAGGTAGGAGATCTCACGCTGCTGGGCCCGGGCAGGCGGCACGCCCGAGGCCAGGATACCGGCCAGACCTGCGCCGGTGGCGGTCAGGAACTCTCGGCGGTTCACAGAACCCATGGGCTCCTCCTCATCATCGATTGAGAGCGGTCGGGACCGGGACCCCGAAACCGGCTGCGGCCGGACCGAGGAACACCATCCCGCCGCGTCGGCTCAGTGGCTGAGCGGAACGATCTGGCCCGCCGCGTCGAAGGACAGCGGGCTCGCCTCCGCGAGGATCTCGAGGTCTGGACGCTTCTTGATGTCCGGGCGGAAGGCCTCGGAGCACTCGATCTCCCCGAGCATCAGCGTATTCTTGATCCGGATCACGCGGGCCCGCTCGGGCGAGGTCAGCCCGATGCAGTTGAGCGCGTTCTCGACGGCCTGGCTGTCGGAGTCGAACGTGAGCGGCAGCTTGGCGCCATTGGGGGCGCACGCGGTCAGGCAATTGATCGCGGTCTTTTTCCAGTCGATCTTCTCGGCGAGCCTCCGCGTGGTGAAGTCCGCGTTGCCGATGCCGGTCGCGTTGCCCCCGCTGTCCTCCGTCAGGTCGAGCGCGACGATCCAGAGGATCTTCGGGTCGTTCGGGAACGGCTCGTGCGGGTTGGACGGCCGGCCGATGACATTGGTGTCCATGCCCGAGCCGGAGATGTTCTTGCCGATCTCCTCCACCACCAGCACGTCGATCGGAGAGAACGGCAGCCGCGCCATCCATCCCCGCGCGTCCTTGAGCAGCCGCCGCTCGCCCGCCTCGAGATCGGCCGCATTGAACGCCTCGACGCGCGCCGTCTCGTCGTACCCGTTCTCGACGATGCCGAGGCCGAAGCCGATCCGCGCCCTGGCCAACATCTCGCGCCCGACCGCCGTGATCACCGTCTCGTAGCCGTGGTTGACATTGGCGCGGTGATACTGCGTGGCGCCGTGATACTTGCCCAGGCCGATGGTCATCATCTTGAAGAGCCCGGACTCGATCTCGCCCTTGAAGTCGGTGTGCGGCTTGACCCGGTTGACCACCCCGATCCAGTCGGCCTCGGAGGCGATCCTGTCGCACCAGACGGGCAGCCCCAGGGCCACGCCCATCTGCACCACGTCCATGCTGGCCCGAAGCGGGCAGCCCATGGTCGCTTCCGTGATGCCGTAGTGCGCGAGGATCTCGAGCTGCCCCTCCGCCGTGGCGCCGCCGTGGCTTCCCATGGCCGGAAAGACGAAGGGCCTGGCCCCGAGCCCCTTGAGATGGTCCACCACGGCACGGACGATGACCGCGATGTTGGCGATGCCGCGGCTGCCCGCCCCGACGCCTACCGTCTCGCCGGGCCTGATCGGCAGGCGGGCTCCTGTCATGGTTGCGCGCACCCCTGCGGGGATGTCGGCAAGTCGCTGGCGGGGAAAGTTCTGCCTTACCCGGTACATCGTGGGCAGCGGCATGGCCGGATGATACTGAGCCCCCGAGGACCTGTCAACGACCTTGACTTTGGCTGAGTATGCCCGTAAAACTGGGGCCCAATTGGAACCGAACCCCTTGGTACGCAATCCCCTTTCGAGGCGCCAATCCCGACCGCTCCGCCGCGCCTCGGGGCCCTGCGTGCTGGCCCTGGTCCTTGTGCTGGGCGGATGCGCCTACGTCGAGGACCTCTTCCGCCAGAAGCCGCAGGCCCTGCTGCCCGCGACCGAGCTTTACCAGATCGGCGAGCAGGAGATGAACAAGAAGAACTTCGCCCTGGCGCGCGCCAGCTTCCAGAAGATCGTCGAGCGCCACCCGCAGTCGAACTACGCGCCGCGGGCGCGCTTCCTGGTCGGCGAGACGTACTACCGCGAGGGCAACTTCGACAAGGCCATCCCCGAGTTCGAGGGGTTCATGTCCTTCTTCCCGCGCCACGAGATCGCCGACCTCGTGCAGTTCCGCCTGGCCATGAGCTACTACGACCAGCTCAAGCCGGTCGAGCAGGACCAGGGCCTGACCGTCAAGGCCATGGATCAGTTCAAGAGGCTGATCCGCGAGTATCCGGAGAGCCGGTACGCGGGCGACGCGCTCGCCAAGATCGATGTCTGCCGCGGGCGGCTCGCGCAAAAGGAGCTCTGGGTGGCCGCCTACTACTTCGAGACGGAGAACAACCCCGCCGCCGCCAGGCTGCGTCTCGAGGGCGTGCTGCGGGACTACCCACGGACCCTGGTCATCCCCGAGGCCCTGTTCCGCCTCGCGGACCTCAACGCCCGGGAGGGGCGCGCCGCCGAGGCGCAGGACATGTTCCGCAAGCTGGCGGACGAGTACTCCTATACCGAGTGGGGCCGCCGCGCCGCGCAGCGTCTGCGGACGGCTGCCACGAGATGAGCATGCACGACGCCGTCGATCTCCGCTCGGACACGCTGACCCTCCCGACGCCGGCGATGCGGGAGGCCATGGCGAAGGCCGAGGTCGGCGACGACGTCTGGGAGGAGGACCCGACCGTCCAGCGGCTCGAGGCCGATGCCGCCAGGCGCACCGGCAAGGAGGCCGCGCTCTTCGTCACGTCCGGCACCCAGGGCAACCTCGTCTCGGTGCTGGCCCAGACGCGTCCCGGCCAGGAGATCCTCCTCGACCGGGACTCCCACATCCTCAACTACGAGGGGGGAGGCGCGGCGGTCTTCGGGGGCCTGCAGACCATGCCCGTCCAGACCGAGCGCGGGTTTCTGACGGCGCGCCAGGTGCGCGAGCACATCCGGCCGAGCAACATCCACATCCCGATGACCGGCCTCGTCTGCCTCGAGAACACGCACAACCGCCACGGCGGGACATGCTGCGCGCCAGAAGAGATCGAGGAGGTGGCCGCGGCCGCGCACGCCCATGGGGTGCCCGTGCACCTCGACGGCGCGCGGATCTTCAACGCCGCCGTCGCGCTCAAGCATCCGGTCGGCGACTTCACGCGGCCGGTCGACTCCGTCACGTTCTGCCTGTCCAAGGGGCTCGCGGCGCCCGTGGGCTCGCTCGTGTGCGGGTCGCGGGAGTTCATCGGGCGATCCCGCCGGGTGAGAAAGATGCTCGGCGGCGGCATGCGGCAGGTCGGGGTGCTGGCCGCAGCCGGGCTGGTCGCGCTCGATACCATGGTGGAGCGTCTCGCCGAGGACCATGACCATGCCAGCCGTCTCGCCCGGGGCCTGGCGGAGCTGCCGCGCATTCAGGTCGACCCGGCAAAGGTCCAGACGAACATCGTCATCTTCCGGGTGGATCGCGACGGCGGAGCCCAGGAGCTCGCCGCCGGCTGCCTGGCCCGCAAGGTCAAGATCCACCAGTTCGGGCCGGGCGCCATCCGGTGCGTGACCCACAAGGACGTGGACCGGCAGGACATCGACCGCGCCCTCGACGCGTTCCGCGAGATCACGAAGCCCTGGTAACGGGAGCCCACACGATATGGCCGAGCGCCTCCTGGACGTCAAGAACCTCAAGACCTACTTCTTCACCGACGAGGGCGTGGTGCGCGCCGTGGACGGCGTGGATCTCTACATCGACCAGGGCGAGACCCTGGGAGTGGTGGGCGAGTCCGGCTGCGGCAAGTCCGTGACGGCGCTCAGCATCATGAAGCTGATCCCGCAGCCGCCCGGCAAGATCGTCGAGGGCGAGATCCTCTACAACGGCAAGAACCTGGTGAACATGCCCGCGAACCAGATGCGGAAGATCCGCGGGAAAGAGATCTCGATGATCTTCCAGGAGCCCATGACCTCGCTGAACCCCGTCTTCACCTGCGGCGAGCAGATCGCCGAGGCCCTGCGGCTCCACGAGGGGCTGGGACGGCGGGCGGCCATGGACAAGACGGTCGAGATGCTCAAGCTCGTGCACATCCCGAATGCCGAGCGCCGCGTGAAGGAATATCCGCACCAGCTCTCGGGCGGCATGCGCCAGCGCATCATGATCGCCATGGCGCTCTCCTGCAATCCCAAACTCCTCATCGCCGACGAGCCGACGACCGCGCTCGACGTCACCATCCAGGCCCAGATCCTCGAGCTCCTCAACGAGCTCAAGAGCAAGCTCAGGATGGCCGTCATGCTGATCACCCACGACATGGGCGTGATCGCGGAGACGGCCCAGCGCGTCGTCGTCATGTACGCCGCCAAGGTGGCGGAGGAGGCCTCGGTCGGGGATCTGTTCAAGGAGCCGCTGCACCCCTACACGCAGGGGCTGCTCCGGTCCATCCCGCGAATCGACCTGGCGGCGACGGAACGGCGCCGGCTCGAGACGATTCCGGGCACGGTGCCGACGCTCAGGGGCGACATCGCCCCGGGCTGCCGCTTCGCCCCGCGCTGCCCGTTCGTGAAGTCGGTGTGCACCGAGAAGGATCCCGTGATCAAGGAAGTCAAGCCCGGGCACAAGGTTGCCTGCTGGCTTTACTAAATCGGAGGGGGCCTCGACGGCCCCCTCCGAACCTCCCCCTGAGATGGCGCGGGCAAAGCCCACGCTCGAAGTGGGAAGAACAGAGCGTGAGCTAGGATCAACGGGCTGCATTGCTGTGGCCTTCGGGCCGAAAGGTTAGGTCATCACGCCATGGCTGCGACTCCGCTCCTCCAGGTCAACAACCTCAAGAAGTACTTCCCGATCCGTGGCGGCCTGTTCTCGCGTGAAGTGGCGCGCGTCCACGCCGTGGACGACGTCTCCTTCAGCATCCAGAAGGGCGAGACGCTGGGCCTGGTGGGCGAGTCGGGATGCGGCAAGTCGACGACGGGCCGCTGCATCCTCCGGCTGATCGAGCCCACCTCGGGCGGGGTCAGCTTCGAGGGCAAGGACGTGATGGAGCTGGACAAGCGGTCGCTCCGGCACCTGCGGCGCGACATGCAGATCATCTTCCAGGACCCCTACGCCTCGCTCAACCCGCGCATGACGGTCGGCTCCATCATCGGCGAGGCGATCGTGATCCACAAGCTCGCCAAGACGCGCAAGGAGCGCGAGGAGCGCGTGGTGCACCTCCTCGAGACGGTCGGCCTCAGCTCCGAGCACCTGCGCCGCTACCCCCACGAGTTCTCGGGCGGCCAGCGGCAGCGGATCGGCATTGCCCGGGCGCTGGCCGTCAGCCCGAAGCTCATCGTCGCGGACGAGCCGGTCTCCGCCCTTGACGTGTCGATCCAGGCGCAGGTCATCAACCTGCTCGAGGACCTGCAGAAGCAGTTCACCCTGACCTACCTCTTCATCGCGCATGACCTCTCCGTGGTCGAGCACATCTCGACGCGCGTCGCCGTCATGTACCTGGGCAAGATCGTCGAGATCGCGGCGGCCAAGGAGCTGTACAACAACCCGAAGCACCCGTACACCGAGGCGCTCCTCTCGGCGGTGCCGATCCCCGATCCGGCGGTGAAGCGCAAGCGCATCCTGCTCGAGGGTGACGTGCCAAGCCCGATCAAGCCACCCTCGGGCTGCCGCTTCCACACGCGCTGTCCGATCCGCATCCCTTCCTGCTCCGAGAACGAGCAGGTCCTGAAGGAGATCTCGCCAGGTCATTGGGTCGCGTGCCAGGTTCGCGCATAGTCGCCGGGCCGGTAGGCTCCGTCATACCTCGTTCGGCTGGCTCGTCCCTCGGGCCTTGCCTGGCTCGCCTCTCGCCATGGCTCCGCACGAGATCGCTCCGATGATCTCCTGGTCGGGCATCTTCCACGTCATGGCGACGCCGTTCACCGACGGCGGCGACCTCGATGTGCCGGGGCTCGCGCGGCTCGTAGACTGCGCCGTCGCCTCGGGCGTGACCGGCCTCACCGTCCTCGGCATAGCGGGCGAGGCCCACCGCCTGACCGACGAGGAGCGGCGCCGCGTGGTCGAGACCGCGGTCAAGGAAGCGCGTGGCCGCGTGCCGGTGGTGGCGGGTGTCTCGGCCTCGGGCACGCACCTCGCGCAGGCCTTCACCCGCATGGCTCAGGAGCACGGCGCCGCCGCCCTGATGGTTGCTCCACCGAGCGGCCTCAAGAACCTCGACGCCGTGGCGGAGTACTACCACGCGGTGGCCGCGGCGGCGATGGTGCCGATCGTGCTGCAGGACGAGCCCGTGACGACGCAGGTGACGATGCCGGCGGCCTTCATGGCGCGCCTCTGCGCGGACATCCCGAGGATCGAGAGCGTGAAGCTCGAGGAGGCCCCGACGCCGCCGAAGATCACGCGCCTGCGCGAGCTCCTGGCCAGCCCCGTCGCGATCTTCGGCGGACTCGGAGGCGTCTACTTCTTCGAGGAGCTCTCGCGTGGCGCGGACGGCGCGATGACGGGCTTCCCCTACCCCGAAGCGCTGAAGGCCATCCGCGACCACTTCGTCGCGGGCCGGCGGGACCGGGCGCGCGCGCTGTTCTACCGCTGGCTGCCCCTCATCCGCTACGAGAGCCAGCCCGGCTCGACGCCCGGCACCGCCATCGGGATACGCAAGGAGATCCTGCGGCGGCGCGGCTGGATCGCTTCCGCGCGCGTCCGTCCGCCCGCGCCGGCGCTCGACCGCGGCACGCTGGAGGAGCTCGCGGAGATCCTCGAAGCCGTCGGAGCCTGACCCATGCCCAGGATCCGGCTCGGCCAGGTCGAGCTCTTCTACCAGCGCGTAGGCCCCGCCCGCCCGCCCTCGCTCGTGCTCATCATGGGCTGGGGTGGCGACCACACCGCCTGGGCTCTGCAGATGGCTGCCTTCGCCGCCGAGTTTGATGTCATCGCTCTCGACAATCGGGGCGCGGGGCAGAGCGATGCCCCGGACACGCACTACACCATTGCCGGCATGGCCGAGGACGTGGCCGATCTCATGGACGAGCTCGGGGTGCGCAGCGCCCACGTCGCCGGCGCCTCGATGGGCGGCATGATCGCACAGGAACTGGCGCTCCGGCATCCCGACAGGGTGCAGAGCCTGCAGCTGCATTGCACCACGCCCCACGTGGACCTCTGGGGTCGCCTGGTGATCGACAACTTCGTCCGGGCCAAGGCTCGCTACAACGTCGAGGAGTTCACCCTCTTCGCCCTGCCCTGGCTCCTCTGCCGCAAGACCTTCGCAGAGCGGCGTGACTTCGTCGAGCTGTGGATACAGCGCGCGCTCGAGTATCCCTTCCCCACCAGTCTGGTCGGCCTCAGTCGCCAGGGCGAGGCCATCCGCGGTCACGACACGCGCGACCGGCTGGCGTCCCTCCGCATGCCCACCCTCATCACGACCGGCACGGAGGACATCCTCGTGTCCCCGTCAGCCGCGGACGAGCTTCACGCCCTTATCCCGGGCTCCGAGCTCGCGAGAATTCCGGACGCCGGTCACGTGCACTTCATCGAGCAGGCTCTCACGTTCACCGAGCTCTGCCTGGGCTTTCTCCGCAAGCAGCGGAGCTAGGATAGGACCACCGGGGCAGCCGAGCCTCAGGAGCGCCGGTCGGAGAGCTTGACGGAGACGCTGCGGAGTCGCTGCTGGCTGGCCGGGCTCAGCAGGATCAGGCCACGGCGGATCACTCCCAAAGATAGCCCGTGGGGTTGACCGACTGGCCTTTGACCTGGATCTCGTAGTGCAGATGCGGGCCCGAGGAGCGGCCGGTGTTGCCAGTCAGCGCGATCACGTCGCCTCGGCTCACCTTCTGGTCGGCCGCCACCCGCAGCTTCGAGAGATGGCCGTAGATCGACTTGGTGTCGTTGCCGTGGTCGATGATGAGCGTCTGGCCGTATTCGGCGTGCGGCCCGGCAAAGACCACGATGCCGGGTGCGGGCGACTTGACCGGCGTGCCGATCGGGGCGCCGATGTCGAGCCCGCTGTGGAACTCGGACTGGGCCGACCAGGGCGAGGTGCGACCCCCGAAGCCCGAGTTGACCGGGCCGCGCACCGGCCAGCGCGAGGGCAGCGCCGCCAGCACCTTCGTCGCGCGGCCGAGGAAACGCTCCAGGGAGCGGAGGCTGTCCCCCTCCTCCTTGACCTGACCCGTCAGCCGCTCGAGCTCATCGCCGATCGCGCCGCGCCCGGCTATCTCGCCCGCCCGCGTCGGTCCCGTCGGCCCGCCGACACCGGTGCTCTTCTTGGCCGGGCCGTACTCGGGGCCGAACGGCTCCCAGATCTTCGCGTGGAGCTCGCGCCAGCCGTCGATTTCGGTGCGGAGGTGCCGGATCCCCGCCTCGGAGCTCTCGATCTGCGCCTGCTGCTCGGCGATGCGCTTCGCGAGCTGGTTGAGCGTCGCGCGCTCGCGGCGGAGCTGGAGGTAGTCGCCGTAGATCACGGCCACGGACAGCGGCACGGCCAGCAAGAGGCCTATCACCGCGAAGAAGAGCCATCTGGGGAGAGCGAGGCGGACGACCCGACGGCCGTCGCTGTTCACCACGAGAAGATTGAATTCTTTCGGTTTCGCCATGCGCCCTCAGCGCTTCAGCGGGATGACTGAGAATTCCCGGGTCGGCATCACGGCTTCGACGTTTGGATTGGACTTCGTCATGCGACAGTGGCCCTCGAAGAGCACGCCTTCCTCCACGACCACGACCGGGGCCTCGACGTCCCCGAAGACGCGTGCCGTGCGCTTCAGCTCCACGCGCTCGCTGCAGGAGATGGTGCCCACCACCTCGCCGCTGATCAGCACGCGGCCGGCGCGGATATCGCCGTTGACGATGGCCTTGTCGCCGATGATGAGCGTGTCCGTGGACGAGATCTCCCCCTTGAAGCGTCCGTTCAGCATGACCGTCCCGCTGAACGTGTACCGACCCTCGATCTCTGAGCCTTCGTCAATGAAGGCCGAAAGAGCCTTGCGGCCCGGTGGCTTCCTCGTGCGCTTGAACATGATCTGTCCCCCGGGGAGGTCCGGGCGCTTACCCCTGCACCGTGGCTGCGTGCACCTCGGGCTCTGTGCGAGTCCGTCCAAGCATTGCTGCCCTCCTGCATCGGTGCTGCGGTTGCCGTCTGCCCCGCCCCGGGACCCGAGGACCGGGTTCGGGAGAGCGTGACGGATGCTCGTTCTGGGCGACGGGAGGATATGTGGAGGATCCCGACTTTGCCGGGTCAGGGGGTTTGTAGCATGCGGTCTGAATGGGTGTCAACCCGGAAATCCCGCTCCCGATCGTGCGCGCTATGTCCTCGTGATGTTGCGGTTTCTTGACACTCGGAAAGTCGCCGAAGTATCATCGGCAGACTGAGAGGATTGCCATGGACGACTTCTACCGGATCAAGCGCCTGCCGCCCTACGTTTTCGCCATCGTCAATGATCTCAAGACGAAGGCACGAGCCCAGGGCCACGACATCATCGATCTAGGCATGGGCAATCCCGACCAGGGGACGCCGAAGCACATCGTGGACAAGCTGGTCGAGGCCGCCCGGAATCCGCGCAACCACCGTTACTCGGCCTCCCGCGGCATCACCAGGCTCCGAAAGGCCGTCACGACGTGGTACCGCGACCGTTACAGTGTGGAGCTCGACCCCGAGACGGAAGCCATCGCCACCATCGGCGCCAAGGAAGGCTTGGCCCATCTGGCGCTGGCCGTGCTCCAGCCTGGCGACGGGGCGCTGGTGCCGAATCCGACGTACCCGATCCACTCCTACTCGGTGGTCATCGCCGACGGCGACCTGCGCTCCGTGCCCATGGTGCCGGGCGAGGACTTCTTCGCGCGCCTGCAGGAGGCCGCGCGGCTGTCCTGGCCCAAGGCCAAGCTCCTGATTCTGTCGTTCCCGCACAACCCGACCACGATGTGCGTGGACCGGGACTTCTTCGTCAAGGTGGTCGACTTCGCGAAGGAGCACCGTCTGATGGTCGTGCACGACTTCGCGTACGCGGACCTCCACTTCGACGGCTACAAGCCGCCGTCCTTCCTCGAGGTGCCGGGGGCCAAAGACGTCGGCGTCGAGCTCTTCTCCCTGACCAAGTCGTACAACATGGCGGGGTGGCGGCTGGCCTTCTGCTGCGGCAACCGGCAGATGGTGCACGCGCTCGCGCGCATAAAGTCCTACCTCGACTACGGCGTCTTCCAGCCCATACAGATCGCGGGCATCATCGCCCTCGAGGGCGACCAGGCCTGCGTCGGCGACATCGTCGAGGTCTACCGCAAGCGGCGTGACGTACTGGTGGATGGGCTCAACAAGATGGGGTGGTCCGTGCCCAAGCCCAAGGGCACCATGTTCGTCTGGGCGCCCATCCCCGACTCCTTCCGGTCCATGGGGTCGCTGGAGTTCGCGAAGATGCTGATCCAGGAGTGCGGGGTGGCGGTCTCGCCCGGCATCGGCTTCGGCGAGTACGGAGAGGGCTTCGTCCGCTTCGCCCTCGTCGAGAACGAGCAGCGCATCAGACAGGCCCTCCGCGGTCTCAAGACCCTCGGCGCCCGCTGACCGGGCCCACAGCGAGCGGCTGCGGCGACGTCATGGACGAGATCAAGATCGGCCTCCTCGGCCTGGGCACCGTCGGCAGCGGCGTCGTCAAGATCCTCCAGAGCCACGGCGCCGACATGGAGGAGCGCGCCGGCTGCCGGCTCCGGCTCCACGCGATCGCGGACGCCGATCTCACGCGGCCGCGCGAAGGCCTCGATCTCGCGCGGCTCCCGCTCGTCTCGGACGCCGTGCGCGTCCTGGACGACCCGGCCGTCCAGATCGCCATCGAGCTGGTCGGCGGCCTCGAGCCGGCCCGGACCTTCATCCTGCGGGCGCTCGAGGCCGGCAAGCACGTCGTGACGGCCAACAAGGCGCTGCTCGCGCACCACGGACCCGAGCTCTTCGAGGCGGCGCGGCGCAAGCGGGTCATGCTGGGCTTCGAAGCCGCGGTGGCTGGCGGCATTCCGCTCATCCGCGCCGTGAAAGATGGCCTGCCCGCCAACCGCATGCTCTCGGCTTTCGGCATCGTCAACGGCACGTGCAACTACATCCTCTCGAAGATGACCGACGAGGGGCTCGACTTCTCCATGGTGCTCAAGGAGGCGCAGGCCCACGGCTACGCCGAGGCCGACCCCACGCTCGACATCGAAGGCATGGATTCGGCCCACAAGCTGCAGATCCTGGCGACCGTGGCCTTCCGGGCGGCCGTCGACCTCAAGGACATCCACACCGAGGGCATCACGGGCATCGCGCAGCAGGACGTGGAAAACGCGGCCGAGCTGGGCTACCGGATCAAGCTCCTCGCCATCGCCAAGGCTTCGGACGGAGCGCTCGAGGCCCGCGTCCATCCGACCATGATTCCCGCCGCCTCGCCGATGGCCGCGGTCTCCGGCGTCTTCAACGCCGTGTTCATCACGGGCGACAATGTCGGAAACCTCATGTTCTACGGGCGGGGCGCGGGCCAGCTGCCGACGGCCTCGGCCATCTGGTCGGACACCCTCGAGATCGCCCGGCGCGTCGCCCACGGCATCCCGGCCATGGAGGGCGATCTGCCCTCGATCAGCGAGCGGCCGCTTCCGCTCAGACGCATGGAGGACATCCGGTCCTCGTATTACCTTCGGGTCATGGCGATGGACCGGCCGGGCGTGCTGGCGCAGGTAGCGGGCATCCTCGGGCAGCACGACATCTCGCTGGCCTCCGTCCTCCAGAAGGAGCGCGCGCACGGCGAGGCGGTGCCGGTCGTCATGATGACTCACGAGGCGCGCGAGCGCGACATGCGCGCGGCGCTGGCCGGGATCGACAAGCTGCCCGTGGTTGCCGCGCGCACCACCATGATCCGCGTGGAACCGGCCTGATGACCACAGCCTCGAGGAAGCCACGGGCGTGCAGCGACGCCCCGATGAGCTCTACAGGGGCGAAGAGGCCATGCCGCCGCGTGTGGACTTCTACATTAAGGCGGCCCCGATGAGCCCTACAGGGGCGAAGAGGCCATGCCGCCGCGTGTGGACTTCTACATTAAGGCAATCAGAATGACCGCCTGGCCCGGGGTGATCGAGCGATACCGGCAGTTCCTGCCCGTGTCCCCCTCGACCCCCGTCGTGACGCTGCACGAGGGCAACACGCCGCTGATCCCGGCGCTGCGCCTCGCCGAGGCAACGGACCCGAGCCTGCGCATCTACCTCAAGTGCGAGGGCTTCAACCCAACGGGTTCGTTCAAGGACCGCGGCATGACGATGGCCATCTCCAAGGCCGTGGAGTCGGGTGCGCGCGCGGTCATCTGCGCCTCGACCGGCAACACCTCGGCCTCGGGCGATCCACGGCGCCACCGTCCTCGTCGTCGAAGGCAACTTCGACCAGGCGCTCTCGATCGTCACGCAGATCGCCGAGCGCCATCCCGTGACGCTCGTCAACAGCCTGAACCCCTTCCGCCTCGAGGGACAGAAGACAGGCGCCTTCGAGGTCGTGGACCAGCTCGGACGCCCGCCTGACTACCACCTGATCCCGGTGGGCAATGCCGGCAACATCTCCGCCTACTGGCGCGGCTACCGCGAGTATCACCGCGCGGGCATCGCCAAGGAGCTGCCGAGGATGGTGGGCTTCCAGGCCGCCGGCGCGGCGCCCATCGTCGAGGATCGGGTCATCACCGAGCCCAAGACGCTCGCCACCGCGATCCGGATCGGCAATCCGGCTTCGTGGGGGCTCGCCAAGGAGGCCCTCGCGGACTCGAGCGGGTGGATCGACGCCGTCACCGACGAGGAGATCGTGCGCGGGTACCGGCTGCTCGCGCGCGAGGAGGGCATCTTCATGGAGCCAGCCTCCTGCGCGACCGTGGCGGGCCTCGCTAAGATGGTCAAGGCAGGACGGTTCGAGCCTGGCTCGACTCTCGTGCTCACGCTCACTGGGCATGGCCTCAAGGATCCGGACACCGCGCTCGAGTCGGCCACGCGCCCGGTGACCGTGCCCGCCCGCCTCGACGCGGTCCTCGCGCAGCTCGGGCTCTAGCCGGCTGTGCCCGGCGCCGCGCGGCTGGTCAAGATCCTCACCGGGATCGCGATCAGCGCCGTCCTGCTCGCGTATCTTTTCTGGAACGTGGACCTGCGCGCGGTCACCACCCGCCTGGCGGACACGCAGTGGAGCTGGCTCGCGCTCAGCATGGCGCTCAATCTCGCTTCCCTCTGGGCGCGCGCGGCGCGCTGGCGCTATCTCTTTCCGCCCAGCAGCCACCCGAAGCGCCTCTTCAACGCGGTCATCATCGGCTACATGGGCAACAACGTGTTGCCGCTGCGCGCCGGCGAGGTCCTTCGAGTCTACGTGGCGGCCCGCCACGGCCCGCGCGTCTGGACCACGGTGGCGACCCTCGTGGTCGAGCGCGCGCTTGACGGGCTCGCGGTCGGCGTCCTGCTCGCCTTCGTGTTCAGCGTGGTGCCGGTGCCCAGGGAGATGGCCTGGGCGGCCCAGGTATTCGGCGCCTTCGTCGTCTGCCTCCTGGTCGCGCTCGTGATCATCGCGGCGGCCCCGCTGCCGTGCCGCATCGTCATCCATTCGCTGTCCTATCGCTGGCCCGCCGTGGAGCGGCGGCTGATCCAGGCTTTCGACGTCATGTCCGAGGGACTCCAGGCCATGCGGCGGCCGCGCCAGCTCCTCCCCGTGGCGTTCTGGTCGGCCGTGATCTGGTTCGTGATCGTGCTCACGGTCTGGGCGGGCTTCAGGGCCGCGCACCTCGATCTGCCGCTCCTGGCCGGGTGCGCGGTCATCGCCTTCGTCGGTCTCGGCGTGAGCCTGCCGTCGAGCCCGGGCTTCGTCGGCGTCGTGCAAGCCGCCACGGTGCTGGCGCTGGCCTTGTTCGACGTGGCGAAAGCAGATGCGCTCAGCTTCTCGCTGCTCCTCCACGCCTCGCAGTTCGTGCCCGTGACAATCTGGGGCCTGGCGCTCTTGGTCGTGGAGCACGTGAGCCTGACCGCCGGCGCCCGCCGCCCTGACCTCTCCGCGGGCGCCCAGCAGGATTAACCGTTCCGCCCTGTAAACGCCCCTCGGCTCCATGACGTCCTATCCCGTGAACGCACATCATGGGGCCGGGCCCCGACAGGAGGACATGGACATGGATCGAGAGATCTCGGGGTGGGCGACGAGAGTGGCCGTGGTGGCCAGCATCGTCGTCAGCGTGGCGCTGTGGGCGAGCGTGGCCGGCGCCCAGGACGTTCGCAGCGACCTCCAGGACATCCGCAGCGACCGGCGGGACATCCGCCAGGACACGCGCGATATCCGCGAAGACCGGCGTGGGATCCGCCAGGACAACGGCGAGATTCGCCAGGATCGTCGGGAGATCGGTGGCGATCGGCAGAGCCTCCGCGATGCCGTCAAATCCGGCGATCCGGAGGGGATCAAAAAGGCCCGCCGCGAACTCCGTCAGGACCAGCGGGAGCGGCGCCAGGACATCGCCGAGCGGCATCACGACGTCCGTGACCTCAAGCGGGACAAGCGGGAGCGGCGCGGGGACGTGCGAGACTTGCGCCACGATCGGCGCGACCTTCACCGGGACCTGCATGCCCGTCGAGCGGGGTAGGATCCACCCCGGAGGGCGGCGGGAGCCCAGCCTACGCCGGGCTCCCGCCGCCTGACCCTGTAAACGGACCGGCTCGAGGCGCCGGCCAAGCGGTAGGGTCCGTGGGCCCCGACCGCAAGCGGCGCTGAAGACAGCCCAGGGATTGGGGCCCCTCGACAACCATGTGCGAAGATCGACCGCGGTGGAGACTCTCGAACCGTCCGATGAAACGCTCTGCAGGGGAGTCGCAGAACGGGACGGGCGAGCCTTCGACCTCCTCGTGGAGCGTTACCAGGAGCGGGCCTACCGCATCGCCTGGTCCGTCGTGCGCGACCGGGAAGAGGCCAAGGACTGCTCCCAGGAAGCCTTCATTCGGCTCCACGAGTCGGCGGGCTCCTTCGCCGGCCAGGCCAAGTTCTCGACCTGGTTTTACCGCATCCTCGTCAACTGCTGCCTGGACCATCAGCGGCGGCGTCGGGGCTGGCGCCGGCTCATCGGCTGGGGTGAAGGCGAGGAGCGGGACGCCGGCGATCCCATCGCGCAGCATGCGGCGCCCTTCGTGGACCCGAGTGACGCCATCGGCGACGCTCGCCGCATGAGCCAGCTCTGGGACGCCGTCGAGACGCTGTCGCCGCAGCAGCGGATGGCCGTGCTCCTCCAGTGCCGCGAGGAGCTCTCGACCAAGGAGATCGCGGTGGTGCTTCATCTATCGGAAGCCACGGTGCGGGTGCACCTGCATCGCGCGTACTCGACGCTCAAGCGCCGAGTCGGAGAGGCATCATGAACAGGCCGCCGGAAGACGAATTCAAGGACCTGATCGCCGAGCTGAGGCGCGCCACGCCCGAGCCGCCGCCGATCCACTGGGGCGCCTATCGCGCCGAGCTTCGAGACAAGATGGCCCGCCGGCAAGCGCGGCCCGCCTGGGCGTGGAGCTGGAGAAGCCGCCCGCTCCAGGTCGCCGTCGTGGCAGGCTTCCTGGCTGTGCTCGCCTGGATCGGGCTGCCGGGCCAGCACGCGAGCGATCCAGCATGGATGGAAAACGCCATGCTGGCAAGCCGGCTCGACTTGATCGCCCAGCTCGACGTGGTGCAGCAGCTCGATGTGCTCGAGGACTTCGACGTGATCAGCCGGCTGGACCAGCTGACGGCCAACGAGGGATAGGGGTCTGGCGTGAGCGCGTGGTGGCTGCGGCTGGTGGGACCCCAACGAGTTCCGCCGAAACCTCGCCCACGACCCCAGAGTGCCGGTTCAAATAACGAGCCAGACGAGGCCCGAGGGAGGCAGCAGCCCGAGGCGTACGTGGGTGTACGTTGAGGGTTGCTGCCGACCGAGCACGAAGTATGGCGAAGTTAATTGGGCCGGCACTGGCCGTGCTGGCGTTGCCGGCGCTCCTGGGCATGGCGGGCGCTGCTATCGCGGCCGGGCCGGCCTCGCCGCCCAAGGGCCCGACGACGACGGAGCCTATCGACGCCGAGCTGTTACGAGACCTGGACCTCCTCGATAATCCGGACTATGCGCGCGATCGCGAGGTGGCCAAGCGCATGCGCCTCCTCGAGCGCCTTCGCGTTCTGGAATCGCTCCGGACGCTGGAGAGCCAGACGCCTCCGGCCTCATCCGCCAGCCAGACTCCGTCGACCAGCTCCGCTCCAAAGGAGGTGAAGTGAGATGCGCCGAGAGGTCATGACAGCCCTTCTTGTGGCCGCGCTGCTGTCCGCAGCCGGCCCGTCATCCGCCCAGGTCCCGGCGCCGCCGCCGCCGGCCCAGGCTCCGGACAGTGAGGTCCGAGGCCTCGACCGGCTCCCCCCGGAGGAGCGCGCCCAGGCCGAGAGGAACCTCGAGAAGTGGAGACGGATGACGCCCGAGCAGCGGCAGCGGGCGCTCGAGAACTATCGGCACTGGAAGGCCCTCACCCCCGAGGAGCGGCAGACAGCGCGGCAAAACCTCCAGCGCTTGCGCAACATGCCGCCGGCCGAGCGCGCGCGGATCATGCAGGATTTCCAGCGGTGGAACAGCCTGCCCGACGAGCGCAAGCGCGAGCTCGAGGCGGCGCACGAGCGCTTCCAGAAGCTGCCGCCGGAGCGCCAGCAGCAGCTCCAGCGGCGCTTCCAGCGGTACCAGGCGATGAGCCCCGAGCAGCGCGAGCGCTTCGCGCGGAACGCGGATCGCTGGCGCCAGATGACTCCCGAGCAGCGCCAGCATGCCCGCGAGCAGCTGCGCCAGCGCAGGCTCCACGAAGGGGCCGGCCCGCGCGGCAGAGGCGAGGCGCGGCCCGAAAGCGAGCAGCCCGGCGGTGGCGAGGGCCGCGTGGGCCCGGGTCCTCGCGGCATTCGCCCGCAGCGGTGAGGGACGCTGCCTTTACAGTCTCGCGAGGGGTCGTGTAGGATGGCTCCCTCATGGGCCAGCTGATCGTCCAGAAGTACGGCGGCTCGTCCGTCGCCGATCCCGAGAAGATCAAGAGCGTCGCCCGGCGTGTCGTCGAGGGAGCCTCGCAGGGCCACCGCATGGTGGTCGTCGTGTCGGCGATGGGCAAGACCACCGACGCGCTCGTCGCGCTCGCCCAGGCCATCACCTCCAGTCCTGACCCGCGTGAGATGGACATGGTCCTGGCCACGGGCGAGCAGGTCACGATCGGTCTCCTCGCGATGGCCCTCGGGAGCCTGGGATACCCCGCCTGCTCCTTCACCGGCGCGCAGGTCGGCATGATCACCGACGCGGTCCATACGAGGGCGCGCATCCGCCGCATCACGGCCGAGCGCATCCACGCGGCGCTGGAGGCGGGTAAGATCGTGGTCGTGGCCGGCTTCCAGGGCATGACGGAGTCGGGCGAGATCACCACGCTCGGCCGCGGGGGCTCCGACCTCACCGGCGTGGCGCTGGCCGCGGCGCTCAAGGCCGACGTGTGCGAGATCTTCACCGACGTGGACGGCGTCTACACCGCCGACCCGAACGTGGTGCCCGATGCGCGCAAGCTCGCCCGCGTCTCGTACGACGAGATGCTCGAGATGGCGGCCCTCGGGGCGAAGGTGCTCCAGGCGCGCTCGGTCGAGTTCGCCAAGAAGTTCGGCGTCCCGGTGCACGTCCGCTCGACCTTCAAGCCGGACCCGGGCACCATCGTGACGAGGGAGGATCACAGCATGGAGGACGTGGTGGTCACCAGCATCACCCATGACCGGGGACAGGCCAAGCTCTCGATCCTGCGTGTGCCCGACCGGCCGGGCATCGCCAGCCAGGTCTTCGGCGGGCTCGCCAGGCAAAACATCGTGGTGGACATGATCGTCCAGAACATCGGGCGCGACGGATCGACCGACATCTCCTTCACGCTGGCGCGCGCCGACCGGCAGCGGGCCGAGACCGCCCTGGCCGGGGTCGCCAAGGAGATCGGCGCGGCCGGCGTCGCGGCCGACGACCGCATCGCCAAGGTGTCGATCGTGGGCGTTGGCATGCGGAGCCACTCGGGCGTGGCGGCGCGGGTGTTCGCCACGCTCTCGAAGGAGAACATCAACATCCAGATGATCTCGACGTCCGAGATCGCCGTCTCCTGCGTAATCGAAGACAAGTACGCCGAGCTCGCCGTCCGCGCCCTGCACGACACCTTCGAGCTCGGCAGAGAACCCGCCGCCTAGGAGACCATCCCCCATGCCAGCGACAGCCAGAGCGGCAGTCTTCTTCGGACCCGGAAAGCCCTTCGAGATCCGCGACGTGCCCATCCCGGAGGTCGGTCCGGAGGGCGTCCTGATCCGCGTGACGCACGCCAACGTCTGCGGCTCGGACCTGCACTTCTGGCGCGGGGACGCGCCGCTCCGCCTGCCCGACGACGGCTGGATCTTCGGTCACGAGATGACGGGACGGGTGGCGAAGCTCGGCTCGAAGATCAAGACCGATTCGCTCGGGCGCCCGCTCAAGGAGGGAGACCGCGTCGCGTATACCTACTTCTACCCGTGCGGCCGGTGCTATGCGTGCCTGCACAAGGAGCCCGCGGCCTGTCCGAACAAGATCGAGCGCCCGCTGGGGCCGAGCGCTTTCCCGCACCTGCACGGGGCCTTCGCGGACCACTATTACCTCCGCCCGGGCGGCGCCATCTTCAAGGTGCCGGATGCCCTGGCCGACGAGGCGGTGGCAGGCGTCAACTGCGCCCTCTCCCAGGTGATCTACGGCCTGCACGTGGCGGGGGTGCGCTTCGGCGACTCGGTCGTCATCCAGGGCGCGGGTGGGCTCGGCGTGCAGGCCGCCGCCGTCGCCAAGGACATGGGCGCGGCCACCGTGATCGTCGTGGACCAGATCCCCGGACGGCTGGAGCTGGCCACAGCCTTTGGGGCCGACCACACGCTCAACTTCAAGGAGGTGCCCGACCGGAAGGAGCGGCTCAAGCTCGTCCGCCAGTGGACGGGCGGGGTCGGCGCCGACGTGGCCTGCGACCTGGTTGGCTTTCCTGCCGTCATCCCCGAGGGGATCGAGATGCTGCGCTCGGGCGGCACCTACCTCGAGATCGGCACTATCAGCCGCGGCGCCACGGTCGAGCTCGAGCCCTCGCTGCTCGTCTGGGGCTCGAAGAAGATCGTGGGCGTCATCCAGTACGACCCGTGGATCATCCCGCGCGCGCTCGACTTCCTCGTCCGCACGAAATCGCGCTGGCCGTGGGACCGCATCCTCTCGCACACGTACCCGCTCGAGAAGATCAACGACGCCTTCGCCGCCTCGGAGTGGCACAAGAAGGAAACGACGAGCATCACCCGCGCGGCGCTGACGCCGTAGCCGTGACGCCTGGTGACTTGCCCGACGAGCAGCGGACAACGTTCGAGCTGGTCATCAACTTCAAGACCGCCAAGGCCCTCGGCCTGACGATGCCGCACTCGCTCCTGCTGGGAGCAGACGAGGTCAGCCAGTGATCGATCGCCGGGGATTCATTGGCAGCCTCGCTCTCGGCCTCCTCGCCGCGCCGCTCGCAGCCGACGCCCAGAAGCCGGCGAAGGTGCCCCGGATAGGTTTCCTCGGAAACTCCACCGCTGCCTTTGAGGCCAATCTCGTCGGGCCGTTCCGCGAAGGGTTGCGTGACCTTGGCTACGTTGAGGGACAAAACATCTTGATCGAGTATCGATGGGCTGAAGGAAAGTATGAACGGTTCCCCGCCCTCATCGCCGAGCTGATCGCCCTGAAGGTGGATGTGATCGTGACGGCCGGGACGCCCGCCTCGCTCGCCGTCAAGAAGGCGACAACGTCGATCCCCCTTGTCATGGTGGCCGTCGGCGACCCGGTCGGCTCGGGTCTGGTCCCGAGCCTTGCTCGGCCTGGTGGAAACCTCACGGGATTGGTGTCGATTGCGCCCGATCTGGAGGGGAAACGACTGGAGCTGCTCACGGAGGTCGTTCCGAAGCTCTCGCACGTGGCCTTCCTCTTGAATCCCGCCAATGCCTTCCACGTGACCTCGGAGACGCAGGCGCGAGCGGCGGCGAAGGTCTTGCACCTGAAGGTGGAGTTTGTCGCCGTGCGAGCGGAATCGGAGTTTGATCGCGCGTTCCAGGCCATCAGCAGCCAGCGGCCAGGTGCACTCGTCATGTTGGCAGACCGCCTCTTCTTGCATCACCGAGCCCGAATCGTGGACTTCGCGGCACGGAACCGCCTGCCGACGGTGTATGCGTACACGGAGTTGGTGGAGGCGGGCGGTCTGATGTCCTTTGGGCCGAGCTATCCCGGCATGCACCGGCGCGCTGCCTACTTCGTGGACAGGATTCTCAAAGGTGTCAAGCCCGCCGATCTCCCGATGGAACAGCCCACGACGTTCGACCTCGTCATCAACCTGAAGGCCGCCAAAGCGCTCGGGCTGACGATCCCGCAGTCCGTTCTCCTCCGGGCGACGGAGGTGATCCAGTGATGGACCGGCGGACGTTCATCGCAAGCATGGTTGGCGCCGTCCTCTCCGCGTCGCTCACCGCCCAGGCGCAGCAGGCAGGGAAAGTCTACCGCGTCGGTTTTCTGTGGGACAGTCCTGCCGTGTTTCCGGATGCCATCGAAGCCTTTCGCCAAGGGCTTCGCAACCTGGGCTACGTGGAGGGTCGGACCATCGCCATCGAGTATCGGTGGACGGAGGGAAAGCCCGAACGAATGCGCGAATTTGCGGAGGAACTGGTCCGGCTCAAGGTCGATGTCATCATGGCACCGAGTTCCATCTACACCGGGGCGGCCAAGCGAGCGACCTCGACGATTCCCATCATATTCATGAGCCACGCGGACCCGGTGCGCAGCGGCCACGTGGCCAGCCTCGCGCGGCCGGGCGGCAACATCACCGGGCTCTCCATCATGATGACGGAGACAAACGT